>Ga0233432_10000148_pt1 | contig 64896 bp, 54 predicted proteins | sample SI_122_August201_6_FD_179870 | JGI IMG/M metagenome (GOLD analysis project Ga0233432, IMG submission 179870) | Seawater microbial communities from Saanich Inlet, British Columbia, Canada - SI_122_August2016_10_MG | ecosystem: Environmental > Aquatic > Marine > Inlet | place: Canada: British... | reverse complement strand
TAGACTAACACTATAATGGCAACTATTTTCAAGGGCTTACTAAGCTGGTGGCAGGTGTACGATTGTAGCTCCCCATGAAGACCGATCTTTGGCCATTTCGAATGAAATCACACGTGGGTCTCGTTCTAAAATAGCATGGACACCCCTTCTTAATACACCTTTACCCTTCCCGTGTATTATTCGTATTTCTACGATATTTCTGTTAATACACTCGGTGATATATTCAGGAATTAGGCTGTTTATCTCGTTGGGTTTAAACGCATGCAAATCCAAAATTCCATCTATTGGGTATTCTTGAACTTCATACTTATCTGGCATAACAATAATAATTACGAAAAAGCGTCAACTACTCTTCGCTCGATAACAATATTTTTGGCGAATGAAAGTACTTTTTGATGTTCTGGATGATTGGCATAGCGCTTTAAGGCTTCTTTGTCTACATGCATTGACAACAAGCAGAGATCGCAGACTTGCTCTCCTTCCCCTTCAACATTTACAAATACCTGAAGATGATCAATATCAGAAATTAGCTCGGGCAACCGCTCTAATTGATCCTTGAATTCTTGAATTAATTGACTTTTAGGAACTCTTTGAAATTCCTCTTTAATTTTCCAAAGGACGATATGGTGTAGCATATAGTTTTTATTAGGTGAGTATATATGATTGCATTAAACAGGGTCTAGACTAAGGTCACCCATTATTGAGCTAGTGAAGACCAAAGTAGCTGGTTATTTTCGAAACGAATTTCACTAAATAAACGTATCTTTGCTAATCAATGCATTCTTAGTGTATGCACTCAAATTACTGAAATTCTCCAACTATTATGAAAGAACCGATCGATACCCTAGATCAACACGAAGAATTTGACCAAATGGGAGAAGCTCATGCCGGAAGTTCTGAGCTAACCCCTATTAGATCCGATGCCTTTGAGCTAAGTGATGATGAAAAAATTAAACAGATAGAGCATCATTTCGCAAAAATAATGGATATTCTTGGTTTGGATTTAACTGACGATAGCCTCAAGGGTACTCCACGTAGAGTTGCCAAAATGTACGTTAAAGAAGTATTCAATGGCTTAAACCCGGCCAACAGACCAGAAGCGAGAACGTTTAACAATAATTATGATTACTCAGATGTAGTTATTGAAAAAAACATACAAGTTAACTCTTTTTGTGAACATCACTTTCTTCCTTTTATAGGTAAAGCGCATGTTGCCTACATATCTAAAGGAAAGGTTATTGGTCTTTCAAAAATCAATCGTTTGGTAGATTATTACTCTCGAAGGCCGCAGGTTCAGGAACGATTAACCCTGCAAATTGCAGATGCGATTTCAGATGCAATGAACACCGAAGATGTGGCCGTTTATATTGATAGTAAGCATTTATGTGTTTCAATGAGAGGCATCAAGGATCATGCAAGTAGCACCATAACGTCGGAGTTTAGGGGTGCATTTAGAGATAAAGATACGCAACAAAAATTCATTGACTTTATTCGCACCCCCTCTGAATAAATATCTAAGTATGATAGTAGTATGAGTTCGTCAGCATTACATGTTTACAATACATTAAGCAGAAAAAAAGAACTTTTTGAGCCCTTACATACTCCCCATGTCGGCATGTATGTCTGCGGACCAACAGTATACGGTGACGCTCATCTAGGTCATGCCAAAAGCTATGTTTCTTTCGATATCGTTCGTCGATATCTCCGCTACTTAGGATATAAAGTACGATACGTTCAGAACATTACTGATGTTGGCCATTTGGTGGGAGATGGAGACGAAGGTGAGGACAAGATTTCTAAAAAAGCTCGCATTGAACAGCTTGATCCAATGGAAATCGCCGAAACCTATACCTATACCTATTTTCGTGATATGGATGCACTTTCTGTTCAGCGTCCGGATATTTCCCCTAGAGCTACTGGTCATATTCCAGAGCAAATTGCAATGATTCAGAATTTAATCGATAAAGGTCATGCTTACGCTTGTAATGGTAATGTATACTTTGATGTACTCTCCGCCCCGAATTATGGCCAATTGAGTGGTCGAAACATCGAGGATGCAACGAGTGGTACGCGCGTTGAAGCCGCCTCAGATAAACGTAATCCTGCAGATTTTGCTCTATGGAAAAAAGCGGATGACCAACATTTAATGAAATGGCCTTCCCCTTGGGGAGTGGGCTATCCGGGTTGGCACATCGAATGCTCCGCTATGAGTATAAAATACCTTGGCGCTCACTTCGATATTCATGGTGGTGGTCTTGAAAATCAATTTCCTCATCACGAATGCGAGATTGCTCAATCAGAATGTTCGACGGGGGAATCCTTTGCGAAGTATTGGCTTCACAACAACATGGTTACTTTGGACGGGCAAAAAATGGGAAAGTCCCTGGGTAATGCCATAAGTCTGGAAGAGTTTTTCAAGGGATCTCACCCGCTACTTAAGCGTTCTTGGAACCCACAAGTTATTCGCTTTTTCTTACTTCAAAGCCATTATCGAAGCACTACAGATTTCTCAGAAAAAGCATTGGAAGCAGCAGAAACCGGCTTTGACTCACTCAGAGCAACCCTGCAGAGTATTTTCGCATATACGCAACAGCAGCATAACGATAAAAGCGAGGGTGAATCAAACGAGGCTCTCCCTGCTCTTCAAGCTGCTTTCGAGTCCGCAATGAATGACGATTTTAACACAGCACAAGCTATTGCCGCCCTATTTGATCACACTAAGAAAATAAAAAGGAATATTGCAAACGGTCTCCCACCATCGGATCTAAATACTTTACAGAATTGGCTTAATATTGCATTAACCGATATACTTGGACTAGAGTATAGTGAAACCAACGAGACTGAAAGTAGCTTTAAAGAAAATATCAGTGAAGATTTACTTCACTTGTTAATTGATCTTAGGACCAAAGCCAGAATGGAAAGAAACTTTGAACTATCAGACATAATTCGGAATAGGCTTAAAGAACTCGATATTGAACTAGAGGATAGTAAAGAAGGAACTCGGTACACTTTGCCCAAATGAATTTGCCAAAATGAAATTGTTCCAACAAGTCATCTCTGGCCTTTTGGTTGGGTTAGTACGCTTCTATCAACTAGCTATTTCTCCTTATCTGGGGCGTAGTTGCCGTTATTCTCCCACTTGTTCCCAATATACAATTGAGGCTTTAAAAGAGTGGGGACCTTGGAAGGGCAGTTGGCTTGGAATAAAGAGAATTTCGAGTTGCCATCCTTGGGGAGGACATGGATATGATCCTGTACCCCTATCAAAGAAAACAGAAAAATTAAATACACTATCAATAGATGAGAGTGAGTAAAATATATTGCACTCATTCACAATTAGATAATTTTTACATCTGAACATAGCTAACATGACCAATATTACGTTTAAACAAAGAATTTCGATCGAACAAGTAGAAGAAGCACACGATTTTGCTCCAAAATTTGATCCTCAAGGTTTAATTCCAGTAGTAACTACAGACTACCTTTCAGGAGAATTACTCATGCATGGGTATATGAACGAAGAAGCCCTTAGAAAGACTATCGAATTAGGGGAGGCAGTGTACTACTCCAGAAGTAGAAAAACACTTTGGCACAAAGGCGCTACCTCAGGCTTAACCCAAGTAGTTAAAGAATTACGTATAGATGATGATCAAGATTGTGTTTGGCTCCGAGTAGAAGTTCAAGGAAATGGCGCAAGTTGCCATGTAGGTTATCGCTCTTGCTTTTATAGAAGCGTACCCACTAAAGATGAATTTACGCAAACGGATGGGCGGCTTGTGTACGAAGAGGATGAAAAAGTATTTGACCCCAAAGAAGTCTACGGTGACGCTCCTAACCCTACCATTCTTTAAGCGAAGATCAGAGTTAAGGTAGCATAAAGGCTGTAATTACTACCATCCATTCTACAATTTAAGGGTGGATATTAATGGGCTGCTAGCCAGTGATCCCCTATTCCCCACTCAACCTTTAATGGAACGAGTAACTCAATAGCTTGTTCCATTTTTTCTACAATCGTTGTAGGAACCCAATTCTTCTCATCTTCGTGAAGTTCAAATATCAATTCATCATGTACTTGTAGGAGCATCCTACTCTTACAATTCTCTTCCCGCATCCATTGATCAATAGATAACATAGCCACCTTTATTATATCAGCAGCGGTCCCTTGTATCGGCATATTAATAGCTGCTCTTTCTGCAAATGCTCGTGCATTCCAATTTCCAGATTCTATATCCGGAAGATACCGTCTTCTACCCATGAGTGTTTTTACGTACCCATGCTCCTTCACGAATTCTTTAGCGGTTTCTATATATGCAGATATATTAGGAAATCTCCCAAAATAAGCCTGTATCATCTCTTTCGCTTCGCCATTAGATATTCCAAGATTTTGAGCTAAGCCGAAAGCACTTAATCCATAAGGAATCCCAAAATTGACTTCCTTTGCTTTTCTACGATGATCGGAGGTTACTTGATCAAGAGTATCCAATGAAAAAATTTCTTTTGCTGTTCGAGCATGAATGTCTTCGCCGCTCTTAAAAGCATGAATCATATCTTGGTCTTCGGAAATATGTGCAATAATACGAAGCTCAACCTGTGAATAATCCGCAGAAAGTATTTTGTAGCCTTCTTCAGCTATGAACGCTTTTCTGATTTCACGACTACGTCTGGTGCGTATAGGTATGTTCTGTAAATTTGGATTTGATGATGCTAACCGACCAGTTGCTGCCACACATTGATTATAATTGGTGTGTAGTCGATGGCTAATTGGTGAAAGCAAAGAAGGTAATGCGTCGGCGTAGGTAGATTGCAATTTAGCTAAAGATCGGTACTCAAGTACTTGCTCTGGCACTTTGTGCACATGGGCTAGCTTAGATAATACCGTTTCATTGGTTGAGTATTTTCCTGTTTTTGTTTTTTTACCTGCCGGTAAACCTAATTTATCAAATAGAATACTCCCTAATTGAGCGGGTGAGTTAAGATTAAACTCCTCCCCACATTGGTCAAAAATGACCGACTTCAAGCGTAGCATATCTTCACTAAGAGCCGCCGAAAAGTCTTTAAGCAATTGTGTGTCCAAGGCAATCCCGGTAGCTTCCATACGAGCTAATACCCGGCTTAAAGGAAAATCTAAATTAAAAGCTACTTCATGTAACCCGTCTTTAACTAGTTTTTCAGAAAAAATAGTGTATAATCGAAACGTGATGTCGGCATCTTCACACGCATAAGGTACAAGTGCCTCCATAGGAACGTCCGCCATTGTTAACTGCCCTTTGCCCTTGCCAATGAGCTCGGTTATAGGAATGGGCTCGTAATGTAAATAGCGCAAAGAAAGCTCATCCATTTTTAATCGTTGATTGGAATCAATTAGATAGGCGGCTATCATGGTGTCAAAAATATCGCCACCTAGTTCAATACCGTGTCGCTGCAACACCGTATAATCAAATTTATAATTATGCGCGATGACAAGAAGCTCAGAAGACCCTAATATTTGCTTCAAGGCTAAATTCCATTCTGGATTAAATGGCACATAAACGGCTTTATGTGATTCTTGAGTCATTGCTATACCCACTAAATTGGCCGATAATGGATCCGCGCTATCGGTCTCTGTATCAACAACTAAAGGTAGATTAAGGTCAACGGACTCTAAATAAGCTAACAGTTCTACTTCATTATCAAGCAAGCGATATTCAACTTCTTTTGCATTGTAGGATGCCGCTTTTTTACTCGCTGCAAAGAGATCTAAGTCCGTTTCGGTTGGTGAGTTTTGACTATTCGCCAGTAACACTTTATTGTGACTCCCCTCCTCTTTGGAATTAGATTCCTCTTTGCTTACCGATGTTTTAGATGTTTTTTGGACATAAGATTGATCATCCCTTGAAGAGGCAGAACCGACCGGCGAAGTGTCACCTGAGGCAAATTCTTCATATTTACGAGTCAAGCTTCTAAAACCCATCCTAGAAAAAAACACTGCTAAATTAGACCAATCAGGGTCGATCCTAAGCAAATCTATCCAGGATTGTACTCCAGGCACATCCGTTTTTATGGTAACCATTTTTCGAGCATGACGAGCTTCATCAGCAAATTCAATTAAACTTTCTCTTTGCCTTTTAGCTGAAATAGTCGACGCTTGATCTAATAAATTGTCCAGCGATTCAAATTGCTCTATCAACTTTGGTGCGCCTTTTTTCCCAATTCCAGGCACTCCAGGAATATTATCGGATGCGTCACCCAGAAGGGCTAATACGTCTATAACTTGATTAGGATAGACTCCAAAATACTCCTTCACTCCGTCTTCATCGACACGATCAAAGCCCCCATTTTTGTTATTGGGCTTAAGCATGCACACGTAATGATTAACCAGCTGCATGAAATCCTTATCAGGTGTGACTAAGAACACCTCAGCTTCACCAGCCTCTATTGAATAGGCAAGAGTTCCAATGATGTCATCCGCTTCATATCCATCCTTCTCAATGTTAGGAATATTCCAATACCCGAGCATTTCTTTGATGAGCGGGATACCTACTCGTAATTCCTCAGGTTGAGGTGGACGTTGTGCCTTATACCTCTCATCCCAATCGTGCCGGAATGTAGGGGCATGTGTATCCCATGCAACCGCTATATGACTTGGTTCATACTCCTCAATTAATTTATCCACCGTATTAGCAAACCCCATAATAGATCCGGTGGATATACCTTCATTATTAACCAGATTAGCTCGTATAAATGCAAAGTGCGATCGGTAAGCCAAGGCCATACCGTCTATCAATAAGACTTTTTTATCTGCCATGAAATGGATTAGGACTGCTCGGTGAAATAGGCTACGATTGCATTCGTAGTAATGTTGAAATGTTCATATAACTCTTCAAATGGTGCCGATTCTCCAAAGCTATCTATTCCTATGGCCTTTCCTTCTAGACCAAGATATTTTTGCCAGCCAAAGGTCGACCCTGCTTCAATAGATACTCTTTTGGTCAAATCAGTTGGTAAAACTGAATTCTTATATTCGACAGGCTGGGCATCAAAAAGCTCCCAGCTAGGCATACTCACTACCCGTACGCCCTTTCCTCTAGTGGCCAATTCAGCCTGTGCTTGCATGGCGAGCTGAACTTCTGAACCCGTAGCCATAATAACGCCGTCAGCTTTGCCATTTCCAGCCTCAGATAACACATATCCCCCCTTGGCAACCGATGCGGCCGCATTATCGGCATGCCTAGAATAAGTAGGCACATTTTGGCGGGTTAACACCAAGACACTGGGCCCCGTTTTATGTTCTAAGGCTACTTTCCAGGCATGAGAGACTTCGTTAGCATCCGCCGGGCGAAGTACTAAAACATTGGGCATAGCGCGTAAACTAGCTAGATGTTCCACGGGTTGATGGGTAGGCCCATCCTCTCCCAATCCGATACTATCATGCGTCATTACAAATATAGATGGTAGCTTCATTAACGCAGCTAAACGTAGAGCTGGTCGTAAATAATCCGTAAATACAAAAAATGTTGCTCCAAATGCATGTAACCCACCATGTAACATCATCCCATTGACTGCGGCTGCCATTCCAAATTCACGAACTCCAAAATGTATCGTTCGCCCTTTGTGATTGTATTGGGTAAATGAACCTGAGCCTACAATATCGGTCTTTGTACTTGGACCTAAATCGGCTGAACCACCTATTAAATTGGGGATGGTATCTTTGAGTGCGTTAATCACCTTTCCTGAACTAGCTCGAGTAGCCATTCCCTTAGGCTCAGACTCAAATACAGGTAATACATCCGCTAAATCTTGAAGATATGTTTGGTTTGTCCAAGCCATAAATTTAGCGTGCAAGTCTGGATCATCCTTTTCTAATTTAGTCAACTTCTTGTTCCAATCCGCTTCGAGTGCTGTTCCTAACTCAGCTCTTGCCTGAAACGTATCATACACTTGCTGCTCGACATGGAAATGGGAATCTGGATCCAACCCGTATCCTATCTTGGTTATTCGAATTTCTTCTTCGCCAAGTGGGGCGCCGTGAGAGGATTCTTTACCCTCTTTGTTCGGAGAACCGTAGCCAATTTTAGACGTACAAATAATTAATGAAGGTTGTTCGGTATTAGCCTTGGCTTGTGAAATTGCCTGTTCAATTTGATCATGGTCATGACCATTAACTTTAATAACTTGCCAGTTATACGCTAAAAAGCGTTCTACTACATCTTCAGTGAATGCCAGATCGGTTTCACCTTCAATGGATATGGAGTTAGAATCATATAAATAGATTAATTTTTCTAAGGCTAAATGACCAGCCAAAGATGCAGCCTCATGTGATACCCCTTCCATTAAATCACCGTCACTAACTATTGCATAGGTATAGTGATCAATCAACTTCTGAGAATTTGTATTAAATTGCGCAGCTAAATGTCGCTCTGCCATAGCCATTCCAACACCAGTAGCGAAACCCTGCCCCAAAGGCCCAGTAGTCATTTCAACTCCAGGGGTCATTCCAAACTCAGGATGCCCTGGAGTTTTAGACCCCATTTGTCGAAAATTTTTTAGTTCGTCTAAGCTCAATTCATAACCAGAAAGATGTAACAGACTATAGAGTAACATAGATCCGTGACCAGCTGAAAGTATAAATCTATCGCGATCGAACCATTGCGGATTTTTTGGATTGTGCTTTAAAAATTTAGTCCAAAGAACTGTAGCCACATCCGCCATTCCCATTGGCATTCCTGGGTGTCCTGAGTTTGCCTTCTGGACGGCATCCATAGATAGAGTACGGATGGTATGAGCACATAGTAAATCATTCACATTATTCATAAGAGAGCGTAGCTAGTAGTTTTAATTAGTAAAAAATGATAAAAAAGGGGAATAAACTCAAAAAAATCAACTCTAGTAGAGTTAGAACAATTGGCCACAAGTTAGTTAATGTGCGAATGAGTTTAAATAAAAAAAGCCCCGCTTTTAACGGGGCTTTAAATAACTAAAAACTTAGGTTTTATGGGCGTGTACTTTCGCACTTAAGTTCGAATTCCATCTTGTATTCTGAGGGCTGTTTGAAAGATCCATAACTCGCACTCTCATAGGCTGAGCATGCTTCTCCCTTATTACCCAGCATTTGATTCGCCAGACCTAATTCAAAAAAGATTTTAGCTTTATCCGTATTTCCACCAGTCTCAAGATCTAATGCTTGCGCGGAGTACCTAACTGCGTCGTTGTAACGGGTTAGTTTGTTAGAAGCCTCTGCCAATCGATAGAAACTGTCTGCTGATTCTGAAAAATAATCTAACGAGGATTGCAATAACTCAATTGCTTGAGTTGGATTACCTGCTTCAATGGCCTTAGCACCTCTAAATAATAAATCACCATGAGCAGATTGATTAGCCAGACGCTCTACTTCTGTATCGTTAACGCGAATAGCAGTAGCTATCGCTTGATCGTACCAACTCATGATACCGTCCACATCTTCAGGACTGTTTTTCTTGTGTACTAATGCCTTCTGGTAATATGCTTTTGCATAGTTCGGATTAATCCTAATCGCCTCATCTAAGGCTACTTCGGATTCCACAAACATCTCACGCTTAAATAACATGAGCCCTTTTTGGTAATTTAACTGAGCCAAGACACTGGTAGATTTGCGCTGAACATCTGTGTCCCCAGAGCTGACACCAATTTCCTCGGATTGGATAAATAGAGCAATAGCGGCATCTAATTTTTCCAAACTAGGACCACCTCTAAACTCATTAAACGCATCTACCGCTATGGTGAAATACAGCTTGGGAATTTGTTTTTCAGAACGGTTTTTGATGTCCTCACCTTCTTCACCTAATTGAGAAGCAATTTCAATGGCTTCCGTATACTTGTCAATGGCTGCTGAATAGTCTTTGCCTTGAGCCAATTCCCTGGCTTCATTGTAAGCCGTGATGGCTGCGGTTTGATCTTGTGCTACTAGTGTTACGCTAGCAATTAGTACAACACTTAAAAAAGAAAAGAGAGATTTCATAGTCATGATGTGGAGTGTTTCGATTCTATTTCTAGACAAACTTAAAGTTACACAATTTATTCAATTAAGGAAAAATAGATGTCAATGGTTCCCTGTTTCATTGACAAAGTAGATACCAAACAAAAATCTAACGCTATTTATTGTTGTACTAAACCAAGAAATCTTTAAAAGTAAAAATTGGGCATCGGTTCTTCGCTTTCATACATTGCACGTATTTTAGCAACTCCATCTTCGATAGAGTCTGTCAAAAAGAACAGTTCTCTATCTTTCTCAGAAATGGTACCTTGAGTGATCATCGTTTCTTCAATCCAAGAAACTAATCCACTCCAGTAGTCTACCCCAATCAAAATAATGGGTATGGTTGACACTTTTTGTGTTTGAACCAGCGTTAGGCTTTCGAATAGTTCATCCATGGTACCAAAACCTCCCGGAAATACAATTAATGCCTGAGAGTACTTAATGAACATGACTTTTCTGACGAAGAAATAATCGAAATTTAGAGCAAACTCTTTTTGTACGTACTGGTTTATCCCCTGTTCGTGGGGTAATTCAATTCCAAGCCCAACTGATTTTCCGCCACTTTCCTGTGCCCCTTTATTAGCTGCTTCCATTATCCCTGGCCCTGCACCTGTGATGACACCGAAGCCCATTTTGGTCAATAGCTTAGCACATTCGGAAGCCTTTTCATAGTATGGGTCATCAACAGCGGTCCTAGCGGAACCAAAAATACTAACACAGGGACCAATTCTAAACAGGGTATCGTATCCATCAACCAGTTCACCCATTATTTTAAAGATACTCCAAACCTCGCGATCGTATCCGTTTTTGTATGAATTGGGAATTAATAACGGCTTTTGTTCTTCCATGCGAAAAAAATGTTTAGGTTATACTTATTGGTCTTTTGATGTCTACTCAATTAATGGTTTAATGGCATAATAAACGCATTATACATCTACCGTTATTTAAAATCGAGTTGAAATCCGAACATCGGAACAGCCTTTCCAGTAGGGTTGGTCTCAATTCCAAACCCACTATCTTGGAGATGGTACACATCAAATGATGGGCGTAGACTTAAATCATCCGAAACATCAAAAGTTGATAAATGCGCATACACATAGGCATCTACAGCATTTAACGCGTATGCCAATCCTATGGTTACATACATAAAATCTCTTCGATTGCGCAAAAAGTTACGGTTGCTTTTCAATTGGCTTGTATTCGCCCCGATTAGCCTCTCAGGAGTCGGACCAAATCGAAAATCATCATTATCGGTAACCGCATTATAGTAGGCGGCTTGGTAATCATGATACTGTTTGGTCAAGAACACACTATAGTAGCTTAACCCACCAATTAGACCATAAATTAAGGGGATTTTCCAACTTTGATCGTTATGATATTGACCTAGCCCGGGGAGGATTAGCGACTTTCGCAGTATTTCTTTTGGATAGGAAAGTCTGTCAATTTGTTTGTCTGTAATTGCTAGAATGGTAGAGTTTGGGCGCACAGTATCTACCGTACTTGCTGTATTTTCAAGAGATATTGGTAGCGGATCTAAGGTGTCAGATAAAACAGATACAATTGCCCTTGAATGTGATGAAAGGTAAAATATTTGCTGCCCATCATTAGCCCTACTAAACTGCCCTAATGTCACTTCATGATAAAGTAATAGCCAAAATAAGCAACCCAAGCCAATTCTTGCCAACAAAAAAAGCCTAGCGTTACCCATTTGTCTCCTATTCTGAGGATGAAAGGAGTACTAATATTCGCTCTAAATCGTCATCAGTAAAGTATTTTATGCGAATTTCCCCACCTTCTGAGAAGGTTTTCATCTGCACTTTTGTGCCAAGCGCACTTCGTAATTTTGATTCTATATCTCTGATAACGGCACTATTTTTTGCTTCCGTTTTCCCTGAAGGCTTAATTGTTTCTGCGTCGGGTAGAATTCCAGAAGTGTTTGCTTTGACTCGAATATGATCTTCTAGGCGACGAACTGACCACTGTTCTCGGATTACTTTGTCAAGTATGGATTGTTGTTCTGCGGTTGAATCAACTCCGAGTAAGGCTCGCGCATGTCCTCCACTAATTCTATTAGCAGCTAAAGCTAGCTGAATGAAGTCGGGTAAATTCAACAACCGAAGCATATTAGTGACTGTTGTCCGATTTTTACCAACTTTGTTTGCCACTTCAGATTGGGTATAATTAAATTCCTCGAGCAGTCTTTGGTACGCAACCGCTACCTCAAGTGGGTTTAAGTCCTCGCGCTGAATGTTTTCAATAAGCGCATAGGCCATACTTTGTTCATCATCAGCATGTCGTACATAGGCGGGGATCTTAGAAACGCCTGCTAATTTAGAAGCTCTGAGCCGCCGCTCACCACTTATCAACTCATAGCGTTTATCACCTAAATATCGAACGGTAATTGGCTGTATAAGTCCATGTTGTTGGATAGATTCAGCTAATTCTTCTAATCGCTCTTGGTCAAACTCTTTTCTTGGCTGGAAGGGATTCGCCCGGATGTGGTCAGGTTCAAGGAATAGTACTACATCTACCTGACCATGTTGAGCTTCTGTATTAGAGGCAAATTCATCACTCTTGGATGGTTCGCTATCAGTAAATTGTCTAGAATTTCGCCCATCCTCATTTTTCTTTAGGCTTTCTTGCTTCTCGGATTCCGTTAAGATTGGATTTTTCCTTGTATGCTGATCTTCCATATCTGGAAAAAAAGCTCCTAGTCCCCTTCCCAGTACTTTCTTATTCGCCATGTCCTTTTATTTAGTTAATACAGGACTATTCTTAAATAGTTTTCTGTTCCTCTTTATAATTTCCCCTGCTAAAGCTAGATAATTTTTTGCCCCCACAGAAGTTGAATCATACAGTAGAGCGGGCTTACCAAAAGAGGGAGCTTCTGCCAAGCGGACATTCCTTGCAATGACCGTCTTAAATACACGATCATCAAAATATCGCTTCACTTCATCTGCCACCTGGTTAGATAATCTAGTTCTGGTGTCGTACATAGTCAATACCACTCCTTCAATATCTAAACTAGGATTTAGGTGTTGACGCACAATTTTAATAGTGTTAAGAAGCTGTCCTAAACCTTCTAAAGCAAAATATTCACATTGTACGGGGATGACGATGGAATCAGACGCGGTTAATGCATTAATGGTCAAAAGTCCTAAGGAAGGAGGACAATCTATAATGATGAAATCATACTTATCCCGTAACTCAGAAATGGCCTTTGTTAAGATTCGTTCACGCTGTTCACGATCGATCATTTCTATTTCTGCCCCCACTAAATTGATGTGGGCTGGCACTAGGTCTAAAAAGTCTAATTCTGTTTGCCGGATGGTATCGCTAATTTCAGCACTACCTATCATAACTTCATAAATAGAGTTAGTCACCGTCGAAGTATCGATCCCTAACCCACTAGTGGTATTGCTCTGTGGATCAATATCTATGATTAAGGTAGGATGTTCTATAGCCGCTAAACTAGCGGCTAAATTTATGGATGAGGTGGTTTTACCTACCCCTCCTTTTTGATTTGCAATAGAAATTACTTTACCCATTGACGACTTAAACCATTAAAACTTTGAAATAAAATTCAATATAAAAGTACCTCTGAACCGAACCAAAAATACTTATTAACAGTGGAGTCGCAAGTTATCCACATTATGGCTTAATGAGTGCAAAAATGATGATTAAGGGGTATTTCCCGTTAGTAAAATTTTTCTACTTTGGCCGGTGTAGCCTGTTTGATCATTAACAAGTCGCAATTTGCCGTTTTGCTGACTGGTTGAATTTGTTCCAGGAGATTGGGTCATATTAAAGTCTGTAGTACCTGCAAAGCGGATTATATGATTGTGGTCAATCCAGGGTGTTACCTCTTTATCTGTTTCATTTGTATCATTTCCAATACCTGACTCTTTAGCCGTCGTTAATGGTGCATTTGATTGTTGAACGTCAATTGGTGCATTCAAGGAACCCGTATTTTCTGGTTGGTTTGTCGGCATCCAAGTGTTCCAAGCAATTATTGCTGTTGCCATAACTAAAAAGCTAGCAGCTACTTTAAAACCGTGTTGGGGAATCCAATTCCAACTTTTACTTGATGCGTTAATAGATGCTTCAGCCTTTGCGAATATGGCCTCTTTTACACGTTCTGGGCTTTCAAACGAGGGGTATTCATTGGTTTTCTCCCAGGTTTTTTTCAGACTTTCTACTTCGATGAGTAGATCTTGATTCAACCGAATTCTTTTTTCAAATGAAATTTTTTCAGACGGGTCCATCTCATCCATTAAGAACCGAATAATCTCTGTTTGATTAACTTGCATGGTTTTTTTCTGATTGTTGTTCTTCTTCAAAATATTTTCTCAGATTTGTGAGTGCATATCTCATGCGCCCTAAAGCTGTGTTAATTGAAACACCGGTAATTTCAGCTATCTCTTTAAAAGATAATTCTTCGTAATGACGTAACATTACCACGGCTCTTTGTTCCTCTGGTAAACGACTTATATGCTTATACATTCGTTTTTTATCCTCATGCTGAACGTAAACTTGTGACGCATCCAAAGCTCCTTCATCGGCAACTCTGTGGAAGAAATCTGTATTTTCTTCCCCATCACTACTACTTGAAATATGCACGAACTTTTTGGCCCTTCTCAAATAATCAATAGTAGCATTGTGGGCTATGCGCATAACCCAAGCAATCCATTTGCCTTCTTCGTTATAGTTTTTTTCCATTTTCATAATCACCTTAGTGAAGGTATCCTGAAAAAGATCACTCGCCGTTTCAGTGTTAAGTACCATACTGTAGATATAGGAGTAAATTTTAGACTCATATCTGTTAAAGAGAGTTTTAAACGCCTCCATATCATGCTCACGGCGATACAAATAGACCAACTCTTTATCTGATAACGAGGAGCGATTAGGGGTGGATTGGGTGGATTTATGTATATTCATACATTTAAAATGATACGCATCGGCACAAAATAGTATCACATGTGCATGTGAGATCACTAATGGTCATTATTGCTAGTGAAATATTCAAGTACTTTATTAGCCTTCGTAGTTCCAATTTCTTGAGCTAACGTATGAGCCTCTAATTTTCGTATGTTAGAAATTGAACCGTATTTTTTTAAAAGTTGTTTTGCAGTTTTTTCACCTATTCCATCAATATTTGTCAACTCACTTGCTATGGTGTTGTTGCTTCTAACGTTGCGGTGAAAAGTTATGGCAAATCGATGTGCTTCGTCCCTAACCTGTTGCAAAAGTTTGAGTGCTGGGGATGTTTTTGGAATCATTATAGCATCTTTTCGACCAGGTATAAATACCTCCTCTAATCTTTTTGCCAGACCTATTATCTCGCATTCACCATAAAACTCTATTTCTTTTAACGCCTTTACTGCTGCACTCAATTGGCCCTTTCCTCCATCTACCACGATTAAGTCGGGGATATGATCTCCATTTTTTTGCACGCTCGTATACTGCCTTGTTAAGATTTCCGTCATAGATGCAAAATCATCCGGTCCAATAACTGTTTTGATATGAAAATGTTTGTATTGAGTTTTTCTTGGTTTGGCATCCACAAATGACACCATAGAGGCGACTGGGTAAGCGCCTTGAAAATTAGAGTTATCAAAACAGTGAATGGTGCGTGGTAATCGGCTGAGACTTAAAAAATGATGCAAATCTGAAATAGCAGCAGGAATTCGGTTTCTTTCTCTCTTTTCCAACGCTAATGCACGGTCATTAAGATGTAATTTTGCATTGGTCACTGCCATCTTAATTAGTTTAGCTTTGTCTCCACGCTCAGGAATTTTGAATGGTACTTTTTTGGATTTATGCTCATGTAAATACCCGTGTAGAACTTCTTCATCGACTAAATCATGGCTCAAATAAACTTCGTCAGGTAAGGTTATATGATGATCAGAGGTGTAATAGTCTTCAATGAAACTCTGGAGTAATTCCGAATGAGAGTATCCTTGGGCAGGTTTTATGAAGCGGTGGAATTTACCTATTAACTTACCCTCGCGGATTTTCAAAAGCACCCCACATGCTTCATTAATTTCGGTGTTTTTTTCTACCACAAATAAATCTCTGTCTTGTTCGGTTTCCGTCACCATTTTCATTCGCTCACTATACCTTGTAACAGCCTGTAAACTATCACGTAAGTAGGCTGCTTGCTCAAATGCCATAGCTTGAGCTGCTATTTCCATTTCTTCTTTGAGTTCTCGAATAAGTAAACTGGTTTTACCGTTAATGAGCTTTGTGACCTTTTCGATGGTAGCTTGATATGTTAGTAGAGACCATTGAGCTGAACAGCTTCCAAGGTAATCATCAAAACAGCTGTGCCATTTAGGCGTATTTTTTGTTTTGTCAAGGGTTTTGATGGATACGGCACAGGTGCATAAACCAAAGGCTTTTCGTATGACCTCAAGCATCCTCTTCATCCCGTTAACGCTATCATATGGTCCATAATATTGACTGCCATCTTTAATCACTGTTCTTGTGGGAAATACTCTTGGACGATCCTCATTGGTAATACATATGTAGGGATAGGTTTTATCATCCCGTAGAAGCACATTGTATCGTGGCTGATTTTGTTTTATTAAGTTATTCTCTAGGATTAATGCTTCTGCTTCTGAATCGGTAACAATAACTTCTAAATCGGTGATTTTCCGAACCATGGTCTGAATTCGACCAGATTGTATGCTACGCTCCTGAAAGTACGAACGTACTCTATTTCTTAGCTTCTTAGCTTTACCCACATAAAGTATACTACCTTTGGAGTCTTTATATATATAGACACCCGGTTCTAGGGGAAGATTAGCAATTTTTTCTTTTATGGTATTGGATTCCATAGTGGGAACTTAAGGAATTTGTTCTATTTTCGAGCTAAGCTGTTACTATCTTTAGCAACATTTTGAAGCAAGCAACTATTCCATGATTTCGAAAAAGCAACACGGGTTAATGTATTCGGTCCAACAGCCTTCTAAGAAGTCGGTTCTACGATGGTTTATTGCCTTTTTAGTGCTCATTCAATTTTCCTTAATCTGGCCTATTTATCCTTTAGTTGGTTACATCGAGCCTATCATGCTTGGAATGCCTTTTTCGATTGTTTGGGTATTGTTATGCCTTTTGCTGAGTTTTTCTGGTCTTCTAGCTTACTTTCTGTGGGAAGAGCAAGTTCAGAAACAGCAAAGTCATGATTTGCCAGGTAAAGTTGAGCAAGGTAAGCTTGAGCAAGGTACGCTTGGGCAAGGTAAACTCTTGCCAAAAGATAGGACTACCAATGAATACTATTCAGAAAGGGTGAAATCATGAGTGATACCTGGATCATTGTGGGAATATCAATAGGCTACCTTCTTCTTAGCTTAGTAATGGGCATCGTACCTGGTTTGAAAGTGAGTAAGAGCTCAGAAGGCTACGTTGCGGGTGACCGTTCTATGAATCTACTCCTCCTTTATTTTGTGTTAGGTGCTTCCATCTTTTCTTCTTTTGCATTTTTAGGCGGACCGGGATGGGCCTACTCTAGAGGAGTTGCTGCTCTGTATATTATTGCATACGGAACGTTAGGAATGGTACCTCTTTATTTTTTTGGGCCAAGAGCTCGCAGAATGGGTGTCAAGTATGGGTATCTAACCCAAGCAGAACTACTTTCAGAACGCTATCAGAGCCCATTTCTATCTGTACTTTTAGCCATTTTAACAGTGGTAGTACTTATCCCCTACTTAACCCTTCAGATGAAAGGAGCTGGACTAGTACTCAATACCATAAGTGATGGTGCGATACCGTACTGGCTAGGTGCCGCAATGGCTTATGGGGTAGTCCTGTTGTATGTTTTTTTTAGTGGTGTTATGGGAGTTGGCTGGACTAATACCTTCCAAGGTATTTTCATGTTAAGCATAGCATGGTTTCTCGGTTTATACTTACCCAGAGAACTGCACGGAGGAATTGGGCCTATGTTTGAAGCAATTCAACAAGAGGGATTGGGCAACATGTTACAAGCTCCAGGATTACAGAGTGACGGAAGCACGTGGTCTTGGGCTGGATTTAGCTCTGCAGTTATGATATCGGCTATAGGATTTTCCATGTGGCCGCATTTTTTTATGAAAACATTTGCAGCGAAAGATGACCGAACAATGAAACTTACTGTTGTTTTGTACCCCACCTTCCAGCTATTCTTATTACCCATTTTATTCATTGGTTTTTCGGCTATCCTTAGCTTTCCAGGTATAGAACCAGCAGACACTATTTTACCTTATGTACTCAGAAACATGGATCTCCCAGTCGTTTTGGTAGGCTTAGTATGTGCGGGCACCTTAGCTGCCTCAATGAGTTCAGGGGATGCAATTCTACATGCGGCTGGTGCTGTTTTCGTGAGAGATGGTCTTCGTAAATTCCCAACATTCAAGAAACGGTTGGACCAAAAGAATGTAGAACGAAAGGTAATACAGGCGAGCATATTACTTATAAGTATCTTGGCTTATTATTTTGCTGTTATCTCTTCTACCGATATAGTGAGTTTATTGTTAGGTGCTTATGGTGGCGTTGCTCAACTTTTCCCATTGGTTTTTGCCATGTTTTATTGGCCATCTGCTACACGACTAGGGGCACTTACTGCACTAATAAGTGGAATATTTGTTACTCTTGTTTTTCTTTTCTGGCCTGAATTGAAGCCTTGGGACATTCATGAAGGCATTTATGGACTCATTGTTAACCTTTTCAGTTTGATAACGGTAAGCTTGCGAACCCAAAAAACACATTCTAGCATTGTTGAGAAATTTACCCATGCCTAATCCATACATTATTTTATGAAGCCAAAACAATCTGTTCCGTCCAAGCACAAACGTACCAGTAAAAAATGGACAGGCACTATACCGAATATTGAAATCGTATATGAAGACAATCACTTACTGATCATAGACAAGCCAGCAGGGTTATTATCGCAGGCAGATAAAACCAACAATGTCGATCTAACCGAATTATGTAAACGATATTTAAAAAAAGCTTACAACAAACCAGGAAATGTATATTTAGGCTTAACTCACCGTCTAGACAGGCCTGTAAGCGGGTTAATGGTTCTTACCAAAACATCCAAGGCCGCTTCACGTATTTCCCAGCTTATTCGTGAACATCAATTAAAAAAAACCTATTGGGCCATTGTTCATGGGCGAACTCCATTGGAAGCAACCTATGAACACTTTCTTAAAAAAGATTCAAAAACCAATAAAACCAAAGCTTATAGTTCTAAAAAATCTGGTGCTAAACCTGCCGTTTTAAGTTACACTACCCTAAAACAAAGTGCCCATTATAGTCTTATCGAAATCGATTTAGTGACTGGGAAACCGCATCAAATTCGAGTTCAGCTTAGTAAAATGGGCTTTCCACTCTGGGGCGACTATAAATATGGTGAAGAAGAAACCGGCCCTGGTAAATCACTTGCACTCAGGGCTTATGCTTTAGCCTTTGAACATCCAATCAGAAAAGAATTAATGAACATAAAAGCTGATATACCTCGTCAACAACCTTGGAATTTGTTTGACTATTGAATCAAAGCAAAGATTGAGAAAACGTCTCGCTTTATGTTTATTCCTTCTAAAACTGCGTTCAATGTGTATTCGAAGTTCAATACACTTAGAAAACACCCTTCAATTGCTCCACTCTTTCCTTCCATCGTTCATTCCTATTACGATCAAACTGAAGTTAAATTGAATCGACTTGGTCGCTTAATTTCACCACAGTTCAAGGGGAAGAAGGTTGCCGCTTGTGAGTTTCAAGATAATAACAGCTTTAAGAATCCATGGAATGCAGCCTGGATTCCCAAGATATTAGCACTTGACGATTGGCTACTCAAGGGGGATTTACATCATATAGTATTTAGAAAATTGGCATTACATAGAACCATTCAGGACCGTTTAATGAATCCCAATTCCCCTATCACACAGTTAGTGATTCTAGGAAGTGGAATCGATCACATAGGTTGGGTCTTTTCAGATAAGTGTGCCTGCTATGAATTGGATATTGAACCCATGATCACTTTTAAAAAAAAACTCTTACCAACACTGAACCAAAAGGTATATTTTACTGATTATGATGCTACTAAGGATGCTCTAGATCAGTGTCTTAAGCAACATCCTGCATTCAATACCAATACACCTAGTTTATTTATCACTGAGGGCTTTATAGATTACATCCCCAAAGGAAATCTAGTCTCTTTACTATCCCAAATAAAGCATATTCATCCGAAAAATGAGTGGATGAGCACCCATTTTGATCGTAGCTTACTTAGTCGTAATCAACGCTTTTTCTTTGAGTTTGGTGTACAAATCACAGGGGAACATCTGCAATACAATGTGCCCAAAGAACAAGTCGTCTCCATTGGGTCCAATATTGGATTCGACCTCATTAATGAATGGGCCAATATACTTGAACTGTTGGGCAATCACAGTATTTCAAATGAAGTTAAGTTAAACAGAATTGAACAGAAGGTACTGCATCAGAAAAACATGAATGGATGTAGCATTTTACATTTCAAATAAGATAATGTCGAGTAGCTTACCATTATGTAGTACAGTTACCATTCACTTGTTATTTACGAAGATTCCATAAATTAGGTCTTATCAACCAACTTGGTTTTAAACGACCGATTGGTAATATTAACCGCTATCATTAGAACAAACTTTTTATTATGGCAACACATGCTAAAACCAACAATGAGATCATTCAACTACAAGTATTTGTTGGCCTAGCAATTATTGGGCTAAATTTTTTTCTATACGAGTGGTTTGAAGCCATCCGTTACTACGCACTAGCCGCCTCGGTCTTAATCATTGGTATGCCGCACGGTGCATTAGATCACAAAATCTATTTTAAAGCCCTGCATAAAGAAGAAACCGTAAAGACACAGATTATATTTTATGCAGGATACTTGTTGGTAGTAGCCGTGTACGCCTGGCTTTGGTATGTCCAACCCTTTATAGGATTTGTATTATTTATGTTGTTCACCTTATACCATTTTGGCCAATCCGATACCGAACGGTTACCCTTAAACGGTTTTTTAAAACAGTTATTTATTATGGCAAGAGGCCTAAGTATAGCGGGGCTCATACTTTTCGGAAGCGATCCTTTTTATACATCTAGAATCGTAGAATCGGTCACTGGTATATCACTTATTTCTATCGTATATAACTTTACTACCACAGAAGACCTACGTCTATTTTTTGCCCTAATGTATCCTTGTGTGTTCCTTTTAGGGAGCTTGGTTTCTAAACAAGTACCCTTAAAAAACTGGCTAAGCTTGGATGCACTTGTGGTCCCAGCCCTCTTCTCATTGGTCGATCCTATCTTCGCTTTCGCCCTTTATTTTGGCTTATGGCACGGATACAATCACACGAAAACCATGTTGGATTTTCTGAGTAGTAAGAATGAACGAATTGGTTTCGGATGGTTCTATAGAGAAACTGCCTTATTCTCTATAATCTCTTATATAGGGCTCGTCCTAATATATTTTCTGGTTGAAGCATTTGGCGACGAAGCCTTATTGGTCGCTATTTTATTTACTTTGATCAGTGTAATCACCTTACCTCACATGCTTGTAGTAGAACAAATGTATCGAGCTTTTGATAAAGCAGACAATAATCAGTCGACCTAACTGACAGTAATAAAATCAAAAAAAAAGCCCCATCAAATGATGAGGCTTTGTAACGTCAATATTAAACTGACCTCTACGCTATTGCGTATCCTTCGTCGTCAGACTTGGCTTTAGCAATTGCATAAATCATTACCCCATATCCAGCTTTCGCTAGTACATCGGCAATTGAATACCCAACTTGGATAGCTACTTGAGTGGATGCACCTTCCCATCCAAAGAATGGAGCCATGTAAACGATTGGGTAAAAACCCCATGTCGCTAACAATAGTAGTCGGATGTTTCTATATAAGACAGCTGTTTTGCCTTCTTTTTCGGCAGCAGCCGCACCTAATTCTTTCCATAGTGTGTATACAATATACACAAATGGAAGCGTACTCAAGAAGCCCCAAAGACCTCTCATACCCATCATAGAAGTTTCGTCTGTGATAAGTTCACCTGGGTAACCTAACGCAATCATTAAGAAAGCTGCAATTACCATGTTGGTAAGCATGCCTTCTTTCTTTGCACCTGTTAGACCCATTACCAACAATAGTTCTACTACTAGTAGAGGTACTGTTAGTAACCAATCCACATAACGATACGCGTCATTGAATGGTTTACCTGAGGCTACGTAGTTACCACCTTCAAGAACATAGGCAGCTTCCCACGAACCAAAAATTCGTAGATAATGATAAGCAGCGATACCTACTACTAGAGTAGAAACCACTAAAGAAATACGATACTTGGGAGCTACCCGGTCTCTAGCTAGTACAAAAAAGACGCCAGAAAAAATCATCGATGCGATTGCAAACGACAACATGTTGTAGACCAGGGAGTATTGACCAATTGTCAGTTCCATGTATTCTCCGTTTAGTTAAAGATTTACATATTAATAACTATTCCTTTTTCCCCATTAGTTCCCAAATGCAACAAAGAAATTGCACATATCACTGAAAAAAGCGCTTTCATTTTTAACCCTGAGATTTATTGGTTAACTGATTGAAGTGCAATAGCTTATATGTTTAACTATACACTTAGTATCGTCCTCACAAAAGTTTTTACTATCGTATCGCTAGTAAATGTTTTATAAAAAAATACCCCTGACTAGTTTTTTTTGTGCGAGAACAGCTCACCTATTCCCATAACTAATGTCACTGCAATACCTTCAGACTTCGTAGATATAGAAACCTTGCCCTGTTTTATTTCCTAAGTGGCCTTTATCTACCATCTCTATAAGTAAAGGACACGGGGTATATTTAGCGTCTTGAAAGCCCTTAAATAGTACATTCATTATGTTTAAGCACACATCTAGGCCAATAAAATCAGCCAGTCGTAAAGGTCCCATCGGATGCGCCATCCCTAAGGTCATTACCTGATCTATAGCTTCTTTCTCAGCCACCCCTTCATGTAGCGCATAAATAGCTTCATTAATCATAGGCATGAGTATTCGATTACTTACAAAGCCGGGAAAGTCATGGACTCTGATCGGGGTCTTGCCTAGCTCCCTTGTAAGTGATTCTACCGTTTTGAACGTCTGCTCACTTGTTTTATTCCCAAGTATTATTTCAACTAAACTCATTACAGGAACCGGATTAAAGAAATGCATTCCAATCATATTCTCTGGGTGAGTTATACCTTCTGCTAATTCAGAGATGGATATCGAGGAAGTATTAGTAGCAAATATAGTTTGTTTGAGGCGCTTGGGGTCAATGCCCTGTTCTATTTGGCTCCAAATCTGTTTTTTTAGTGTTAATTGTTCTGGAACTACTTCTAAAACCATATCAGCATCAGATATAGCTTGCTTAATATCAGTGTATGTCTGTATTCGGGCTAGACTAGAGCCCACCTCAATTGGCTTAATCTTCTGTTTTTCCGCCATGCGAGTCAAGTTTTTTTCGATTGTTTGAAGAGCAAATCTAAGCTGTTCTTCACTACTGTCCATTAATTTTACAGGAAAACCTGCCATTGCACATACATGCGCGATTCCATTACCCATCGTACCTGCTCCAATAATTGTTACGGAATGTATATGTTGATTATGCATTTGTGCCTCACCAATTTTTATTGAGTTTAAATAGTATTAATAATGCTAAGTGTATGTATTCAGTGTTTGCAGTTTAGGTTATGTTTTGTGCGTTGCTAAATTATATGATACAATCCGTACATTTTTTTTCATACCTAGACTCACTACTTTCTAACTGTTAATCCTATCCAAATAGTCCGTCAAATTCAACCTTTATATCTGCACCTATGAATACGCTTGTTAAATTTGCTCTTTTCATTTCACTTCTATTTCTAGGTGTAGCAATTACCGCATTTTATTGGACATTTTTTAAGCCTTTACCCAATTATGAAAGCAGTAGCGAACATGTTGCTTTAACCAATACAGTTGATATTTTTTGGGATGATTTTGGTGTGCCACACATCTACTCCACGGATGAAACTGATTTGTATTATGCAATGGGTTATGTGCATGCACAAGATCGGTTGTGGCAAATGACCCTCTCCCAACTTGCTATGGAAGGAAGATTTGCTGAGTTCTTTGGTGAAAATTTGGTTCCATTGGATCAGTACCAGCGCACACTTGGATTTTGGTATACAGCAAAGAAAATTGAACAACAACTAAGTGATAAAGAAAGGATTATTCTAGAAGCTTACTCAAAGGGCGTGAACACCTTCATTCAAACGCATAGCGACCGTCTGCCCGTAGAATTTGCCCTAACTGAAATGAGCCCCATTAGCTGGACTATCACCCATTCTATTGGATTAACTCGACTTATGGCATGGGATTTAAACTTGAGCTGGTGGAGTGAGCTTATGTATCAAGATTTATCGCAGAAACTACCCCCTGACGATTTAAAAGCAATCATGGTGGCGTGGTCAGAAGATTTACCTACAACCTTAAGTAACCAAGAAAGCCAATCACTCTTAGGACTGTTGGACTTGGAATGGCAGCGGCGAGATTTAATGGAAGTGGGTGGGTCTGCTGTTGGAAGTAATGCATGGGCTCTAGATGGATCTAAGACCACTACGGGGTATCCCATTTTAGCAGGAGATCCACATCTAGGCTTAGATATGCCAGGGAAATGGTACGAAGTTCACGCTCACTTAAATGGAAGAAATGTTTCTGGGGTAAGCTTAGCCGGTTTACCGGGGATTGTACTTGGCCAAAATGATAATTTGGCATGGAGCTTTACCAATATCATGGCCGATGATACCGATTTTTATTTGGAAATGGTAAACCCTCAAGATCGAGGTCAATACAGAAGAGATACTCCTGAAGGCTTAGCATACCTACCGTTTGATGTGAGACGAGAGCAAATCAAAATAAAAGGTGCCAGTGATCAATTTTTTGATATTCGATCTACGGTTCATGGGCCAGTGATTAGTGATATTTACCCTTCAGATGCTATAGTGAATAATCAGGTGATTTCTATGCGATGGACTGGACACGAGATTAGTCATGAAATAAAAAGTATGTATGAAATTAATTGGTCAACGAATATAGAAAGCTTCCAAAATGCTTTAAAGAATTATGGCGCACCAGGGCAAAACGTTATGTATGCAGATAATAAAGGCAATATTGCTATGTTTAGTGCGGCCAAATTACCTATTCGAAAACATGACCCTTTGCTCTTACGACCAGGTTGGGATCAAGACTATGATTGGCAATCTTGGATACCTTTTGAGGAACTTCCTTCCATTATCAATCCAAAAAAAGGATGGATTGCCAATGCCAATAACAAAATAACGACCGCCGCTTACCCACACTACATTGCAAGCTTTTGGGAACCCCCTTCGCGCATCCAACGAATAGAAGAATTAATCACAACAGATAGCCTGTTTTCCGTGGATAAAGTAGCTGAGCATCAAACAGATGTTTTTTCTCATTTTGCCTCATCTCTTACACCCATCATAGTTAACTACATTGAATCCCAACAGGAATATGATTTTAGTATTGCACTGAGTTACCTTAAAAATTGGGATTATAAGTATACCAAGAATTCCACCGCTGCATCAATATTTGATGTTTTTTTCCTACGATTTACTGAGAATACCCTATTAGATGAATTTGGCGATGATAGCTTCCGCCACTTTGTTCGTCATGAGTTAATTCCGGTTCGAGTGATGCCTTACCTTATTGAAACCAACAGTGGACTATTTGATAATTCATTGACAAACGAGGTGGAAACTATTGATGACATCCTATTAAAAAGTATGCAGGAGACTATCTATTACCTGAGTAATTTATATGGTTCTGAACCTTTTGAATGGCGATGGGAGCAATTACATATCATCCAGTTTTCTCCACCCTTATTCAAAGAAGCATCACAAGATTCGTCTGCTCCCAAGGCCTTCAAACTAGTGGTTGATAACATTCTAAGCCATGGACCATTTCAGGCTCCAGGGCATGGAATGTCAATAAATAACGGACAATATAATTGGGACGCCCCCTTTGAAATGGTACTAGGAGCCTCGGTTCGAAGAATAGTCAACCTTGCCGATCTTCGATTTTCCCAAAGTATTTTACCGACAGGTCAATCAGGAAATCCTTTTTCTTCCCACTTTGGTGATCAAACCTCATTATGGCTAGAGGGTCGTTATAAAGAATTAGTGCAAGATAGCTCCTACGTTAAACTTAGTAATTGGCGCCATATGCAATTGATTCCAGTTCCGTAATTATTTATTGTCTTTAATCTATAACTAAAGAAAGTTACCCACCCCCAGTTACCCCCGTATGAAAGAAAGTTTATACTCATTTTCAATCATCTTAATTGTATTCATTCTACTGGCTAGCTTTAGTACAGCTCAAGACAAGCCAAGTCCATTAAGCCTTGGAGGTGTAACTCAGCAAGATGCCTCCCTGTCTGCATCTGGAATAAAAATTGACCCTGAAACTTTACTCCAACAGCTGACCCCACGCCAACGTGTGGCTCAACTCTTTTTCGCGCCTGTTTATGGGAATTATATGGCACAAGGTAGTAGCTCGAGACTGGCTATCGAACGTTTAATTACCGAACAAGAAATTGGCGGGCTAATAATGATGAGTGGAGATATTTATGGTCAGGCGGCGTTGATTAATGACCTGCAAATGTTGAGTAGTATTCCATTGTGGATAACACAGGATATGGAATTTGGTGCGGCTATGCGTATTCGTGGCTCTACGAGAATAACACCTGCAATGGGTGTGGCAGCCACAGGAGATATTCGGAATGCTTATGTGAAGGGTAAAATAACCGCCAAAGAAGCAAAGGCCGCTGGTGTACATCAAATATTCGCACCCGTACTAGATGTGAATAATAATCCAAAAAATCCAGCCATTAACATACGTTCGTTTTCGTCCGACCCGAAACTTGTATCTGAATATGGGACAGCCTTTATTCAAGGGATACAAAGTGAGGGTTTAGTTGCAACTGCAAAACACTTTCCAGGTCATGGCGATACCGAAACAGATTCCCATTTAGACCTTCCAGTAGTGCCACATGATTATGCTAGATTGGACTCGGTTGAACTAATTCCTTTTTCCGCTGCTATTGAAGGAGGTGTTCAAAGTATTATGACTGCTCATATATCCTTCCCACAGTTATCGGATAGCGTTGGTGTACCGGGTACCTTAGATCCTCGAATTTTGACCGATGTACTTAAGGATTCTTTAGGGTTTAAAGGCGTTATTGTGACTGACGGATTGGGTATGAAGGGTATCTCCAACTACTTTTCGCCGGGTAAAGCAGTCGTAGCTGCATTAAAAGCCGGTGCGGATCTCATGCTAATGAGCCCTGACGTCACTACGGCTATTGATGAAGTGATGGCAGCAGTTGAAGCTGGCGAGTTAGGTATGGAACGGGTTGATGAATCCGTTTTAAAGCTTCTTAATTGGAAAGCATCTCACGGATTATTCGAATCCAATGGCGAAGTAACACTGAACAAGATGGCTGACATCATTTCCTCGCCAGTACACTTAGCGGAATCCAAGAAAATTGCACAGCAAAGCATTACCGTGCTCCGAAATGAGTCAAATATCCTACCTATTAATCCCTCACGCTACCCAAAATTAACCCTAGTTAATTTAAGTGATTCAGAGATAGGAAGTCCTGAGAATAGTTTTATACGAGGAGTCAGAGAACATCATCCCGATGTTAGTTACTTCGAGCATGACTCCAGAACGACCAATTCAGAAGAACTCAGAATCATCCGACAGGCCAGAAATTCAGACCTTGTGGTACTGGGAGCCTTTACCCGATTCCGAGTAGGGCAGGATTTACAATTGAATTCAACTCAAGCCAATTTTGTGCGAAAACTTCTTACTAGTCGTACCCCTATCGTTACTGTTCTGTTTGGGAATCCCTATCTGATCAGTTCAATAAAGCAATCTGAGGTGCAAGTTATTGCTTGGTCTAATACCTCTGTGCAAAGCGAAGCTGCTGCCGCAAGTCTATTTGGAGCTACGGATATTAACGGCCGGTTACCTATTGATATCCCTCCTAGCTTTGAACTAGGAGATGGAATACATATTCCAAAAAGTACCCTCCATTTTGGCATGGCTGAGGAAGCGGGGATGCTCTCAGGAAAATTGGCTAAAATTGATGGTATTATGCACGATGCAATAAAAGATTCGGTATTTCCAGGAGGAGTCGTCGCAGTGGTTAAAGATGGCATTTTAGTATACAACAAAGCCTTTGGATATGTTGACTATGAAAAGCTGACACCTGTGCAAACCAACACTCCTTATGATTTAGCAAGTGTTACAAAAATACTAGCTACTACAACAGCTATTATGCACTTAGTGGATCGTGGTTTACTTGATCTTGACACACCTGTCAGTCAGTACATTTCTGAATTTCGGGTTAATGATAAGGCAGGCATTACCATTAGAGATTTATTGAATCACGAATCAGGACTACCTGCTTTTAAAGTATATGTGGATGAATTACAGGATAGAGCATCCATTATAGAGGCCATTAAGAATGAACCTTTAGAATGGAGTCCAAATCAAAAGTATGTCTACAGCGATTTAGGATTAATTCTTTTGGCCGAAATTATAGAACAAGTGAGTGGTCAACGCCTTGATTCCTATGTTCGTTCTCAGTTACACTATCCTATGGGTATGTTTTCAACCTTTTTCTCTCCCAAGAAAGTAGGACGATGGTACGCGCAATCCATACCCCCCACTGAGATAGATACCCTCTTTAGAATGGAATTGGTACAAGCAGATGTTCATGACGAAAGAGCCTATTATATGGATGGAGTAGCAGGTCATGCTGGCTTATTTTCAAATAGTATTGATATCGCAAAGTACATAACTTTTTTAACGAACAATGGGTTTTATGCTGGGCAACGCTTTGTTTCTTCCGAACGTATCGATGAGTTTACTTCTACTCAATCATCCTTGAGTAAACGTGGCTTAGGATTTGATAAAAAGTCTAGATCAGGATTTAGCTCCGCAGGTACTCGTATGAGTCCAGAGTCATTTGGACATACAGGATTTACCGGCACTTCATTTTGGGTAGATCCAGAACACCGTTTAGGGGTCATAGTCTTAACAAACCGGGTCCATCCCTATCGCTCATATGGGGGAAGGATAAGTAGAATTCGGGCAGCTGTTGCTGATGCAGCGTACGAATCCATGGAGCGATAAAATGAGTAACTCCACACCTTATAGTTATCAGCCCTATTCTAATAAACCAGGATATTGTCTTATTGAGAGCCAAGAAGGCGATTTATATCTAGGCTTTAGAATAGAATCAGCTTCCTTCCCTACTACTATTTCCGCAGTACAAGCAGGAGTTGTACAATGTCTAATGCATGGCCAACAACCAACGGTAATATATTACAGCAATCAGTTATTAAGTGGTCTTGAGAACTGGATAAACACTCTTTCATTGAAACCTGAGCAAATACCTGAACAAAAATTACGGGAAAAAGCTGCAGAGCTTCAGAAACAAAACCAGCAATGGTTATACTCGAACACCTTAGATTCGAGTAAAAAATCAACTATTAATTCAGTAAAACCGATACCTCTTGAGCACTTTGGTCTCTTAGATCTTTCTAAACAACTACATAGTTTAGGAAACGAAAATAATGAATCCCGTCCCATTTTCTCAAAAAATCAAATGGAACAACTCAAGCATGCATTGGTTAATGTGTCCAATCTTGCAGTATGTCCTGAATCAAATTTTCCAGTGGGAGCCCTACTTTGGACTAATCTTGGATTATTTCCAGGAGTAAATGTTGAATTTCAAGATTGGTCTTTGGGATTATGCGCTGAAAGGACGGCTTTAATAAACGCTTTATGCTACGGTGCTGAAGAGTTTTTTGGGATATTTGTTCATGCCATTGATGGCGATTTTAGTACACCTTGTGGGTCTTGCCGTCAAATTTTGAGTGAACATATGCAATTCTCGAAGCTGTTTTGTCTCCATAAAGATCACACTTGGTCGGAATATTTTATTCACGATTTACTCCCACACCCCTTTTATACCGATTCACTAGCTAAGTCTTAGCCAAAACTATAGCTAAATATTGTCTCATTTTTTTTATGAACAGAGATTATTTATCCTAAATGTTCAAAATTTGTATGAATTCACCTAAAATCTGCGTTTATTATTCACAAATGCCATTATTTATAAAGAAAATGTATTTTTTCTGTTGATTCAATGATTCTGAATCAATAGCTTAGGTCATTCTTTAAAGAATATTCATTAACTAAAACATAACGGAGTAATAATGAGTAGAGTAAGTGAATTACAAACATTAGTAGAATCAGTATCATCAGAAATGGAAAAGTTCTACGAAAAAGGAAATAAAGCAGCTGGTACCAGAGCAAGAAAAGGTCTTCAAGATCTAAAAAAATTAGCTCAGGACATTCGTTTAGAGATTCAATCTAAGAAAAATGATGCCTAATCCATTTTGAGATTACTCACGAAAAGCCGCATATCCTGCGGCTTTTTTTTTGACTTTGCTTTGGTGTAGATTTTAGTGAAAATTACAATTTTTACCTTAAGGCCTATCATCATACAGTTAATAAAATAAGCACCTATGTTTTATTCTCATCACCCAATGTTACTCCTATTTGGATTATTTGGCTGCATAGTCAGTCTTTCTTGTACAAAAACAAATGACTGGAACGCCACTTTCAATGAAGCGGGAATGGTCAATGTTCAAGAACTTGATTCCACTATAAAGGTCAATCTAGCCTACTCTACTCCCAATAATGTATTAGGTTATGATGTATATGGGGATTTAGAAGAAGCTTATCTTAGACCAGAAGCAGCTGAAAAGTTAGTCTTAGCTCAAAAAAATTTACAAGCATATAATGCATCTTATACCTTATACATCTACGATGCGACCCGTCCACGTCGAATACAACAAAAATTATGGGATGAATCTGAGCTTCCTATCGAAGAGCGGAGTAAATACATAGCACATCCTGAGCGAGGTTCAATACATAACTACGGAATGGCCGTAGATCTTGGTATTTGGGTTGATGGGCAAGGATTACTAGACATGGGTACTTCTTTTGATGATTTTTCATTGCTTTCCCATATAGATTCGGAGGATTCATTAATAAGAGTAGGCGCCTTAGAACCTGTTCAAGTCCATAATAGACTACTCCTTCGTGAGGTTATGACTTCATCTGGTTTTTTGAGCTTAGCTTCTGAATGGTGGCACTTTGATGCGATGGAACGAAGCGCCACTAAAGAGCAATTTGATATCATAGAATAAACAAAACGATACAGTTGGAATACTCATTGGAGTAAAGCGGTTGTACAACTTGTTTTTTTCCTGAAGTCGCTCAGTCAATCCTTTTATTTTCACGATTTATGCCAAAATCTAGTTTAGTTAGCCGTATGCTCTATTATTACCTAAAGCATACCGAAGCTACTTATAGAAAACCTATTGATCCTGCCAGAGAAAATATCTCTTTACATCCCCCAAAAAAACTATGCTCAAAGTATAGCATAGAATTGAAAAATAATACGGAAGGCAGGTTATGGATTTGTCAGACCCAAACTGCCGAGGAGGATGATTCCACCATACTTTATTTTTATGGAAGTGGACTTATTCAAGGACCAAGAAAACAACATTGGAAATGTATCGAGGACTTGCTGCAACGTGGCGTCCCAAGAATTGTACTTGTAGAAGCCCCATTATTTCCCTCTCATACGATATCCTCCATATTGGATTGGTGCCTAGAAACAACTGTGGAGATGGTAAATGAACTCATGATTAAAGGAAGCCGATTAAAAGCCCTAGGTGAGGGCTCAGGAGCTTGGTTAGCCTATTACATGCTGCATAATTTTGAAAAAAAGTACCTGCTTCAAGTTGATGAACTAATTCTACTATGCCCCTGGTTGGATGCTTCATTAAGTAATCCTTGGATTGATGAAATTGAAATTTTGGATCCCATTAACAATCGCTCGGAATGGATACGCTTAGCAGATATCTGGCAAAGTCAAATCCCCTTAACATTAGAAAATGAAACTGCAGAAGGCATTCTTAAAAAACCCAATAACCCTCTAGCTCCAATTTATATGGATCTCCGGCAGACCCCACCTACTAAGGTATACACGGCAGAATATGATATTTTCAGAGCAGACGCAGTAAAGCTTCGCCAAAAGGCTGCCTCAGAACCGGTTCTTTTCAATTATTATGAGTACGAAAAAATGATTCATTGCTGGTATCATTATGATCTTCCCGAATCCAAACTATTATTAGATCAATTAGCCGCTACCCTAACTCAGCCTATGAGCGAATGGGAAAAAACTGCTGAGCTAGATGGTAAATTCTGGTAATTAGTGTTTTTTCAATAAAAGCGCTTGCATAGCTCCACTTAGGGCTCTATTATCTCAAAGATATCGAGTGAAATTAAACTTAATTTGTTCACAATGAATATGAATGAGTATGATGCAATTGTTGTAGGAACTGGTATAAGTGGAGGTTGGGCAGCAAAGGAGTTAACAGAAAGTGGATTAAAAACCCTCGTTTTAGAACGAGGGCGCATGATTGAGCATGTCAAAGACTATCATACTGCTTACTTGGATCCTTGGGATATGGATCATGGAGGCCGTCCTACCAAAGAAGACTTAAAGAGACAGTACAAGCAAAATCGCACTGGATATACAACAGACCGAGCTAATAGCCATTTTTTCGTAGATGATATCGAGCATCCGTATAATGAAAAAAAGCGCTTTGATTGGATGAGAGGATATCATGTTGGAGGTCGTTCATTGATGTGGGGTCGTCAAACCTATCGCCTTAGTGATATTGATTTTGAGGCCAATGAAAAGGATGGTTATGGAGTTGACTGGCCCATTAGATATGCCGAAATAAAGCCATGGTACGATTATGTAGAGGAATATATTGGGGTTAGTGGAGAAAATTTAGGGCTCAAACAACTTCCAGATGGAATATTCTTAAAGCCTATGGAACTTAATTGTGTAGAAGAGGTCCTTAAGGAACAATTACAAGAAAAATATACCGATCGCTTACTTACTATTGGCCGTGCAGCCCACATAACAGAAGGCACTAAGGAAGGCCTGGGACGGGTCAGTTGCCAATACCGCAACCGGTGTATGCGAGGCTGTCCTTATGGTGCTTATTTTAGCAGTAATTCATCTACCCTTCCCGCTGCTGACAAAACTGGAAATATGACCTTAATGCCTAATTCTATTGTTCATGAGGTTATGTATGATGAAACTACACAACGAGCTACTGGAGTTCGGGTTATTGATACCGAAACTATGGAGCACTATGAGTATCGTGCGCGGGTTATTTTCCTGTGCGCATCCGCAATTGCATCAACCAGTATACTTATGCAATCTAAATCGACCCGTTTCCCTAATGGAATGGGAAATGATTCTGGTGAATTAGGCCATAATATCATGGATCACCACTTAGGGGTAGGTGCATCTGCTACTACAGATTTATTTAGGGATAAATATTATATCGGGCGCCGACCAAATGGTTTTTACATTCCTCGTTTTAGAAACTTAGACACGGGGACCAAGGTTGCTGGTTTTATTCGAGGGTATGGATACCAAGGAGGAGGCTCGAGAAGTAATTGGTCGGAAAATATTCAAGAGTATCAGTACGGTCAGAACTTTAATGAAGCTCTTCTTGAACCTGGGGGATGGTCGATCGGAATGGGTGGATTCGGAGAGTTTTTGCCCTATCACGATAATAAAATGACGCTTGACTATGAAAAACTAGATAAATGGGGATTACCAACCGTAACCTTTGACGCTGAGTTTAAAGAAAATGAGCTTAACATGCGTAAAGATATGATGAATCAAGCTGCTGAAATGCTTGATAAAGCTGGTTTTGAGAATATCTCTACCTTTGATGACCCAGGAGGAGTAGGTCTAGGTATTCATGAAATGGGCACAGCTAGAATGGGTAAAGATCCTAAAACCAGCGTTTTAAATAAATACAATCAAATTCACTCCGTGCCCAATGTATTTGTAACTGATGGCTCATTCATGACATCATCAGGATGCCAAAATCCTTCTTTAACCTATATGGCCTTCACTGCTAGAGCCGTTTCTCATGCTGTTGAGGAACTTAAAAAAATGAATTTATAGGAACTTTACTATGAACAGACGAGAAGCTTTAAAAAAATTAGGACTCAGTTTCGGGGTTGTCATAGCAAGCCCAGTGTTGTTTCATAACTCCTGCACAAAAAAATCTAGCACCCATTTCTTCAATGAAATCGAATTACAACTACTCACCGAAATTTCGGATGTAATCATTCCTGGAACCAACGAATTACCAAAAGCATCTGATGTTGGAGTCGCAGAATATATTGACCATTATGTGGCTGATATTGTCCAGGATGATGAACAAAAAAATTTAAAGTCATTCATGCAACAATACATAAGGGCAATTAGTCCAGAAAAACCCATCGGATATTGGGTAGAACAGAGTTTTTCGTCGGATTGGGAAATTAAAGAATCCTGGAAAGAAGAAATCAATAACTATGAAAAATTACTTACTAATGGTTCAGAGGCTTCCATTTCTGACGAAGTTGCGGTATTTGCACTTCTCACAAATTTAAAGTCTCTTATGATACGAGCTTATCGTGGTAGCGAATTGATTGGTGAACAGTATCTTGCCTATGACCCTATACCAGGACGTCAGGTTGGGTGCATTGATCTAAAAGAAGCTACAGGCGGTAGGATTTGGTCATTATAATTTACATGAACTATTAGATTTTTACTTTGTTCTTGAATATACTAAAGGTACTTAATTCAAGCCCTTGTAATTATGACTAAATATTCTTTTCCCCTCCTTTTATCCTTTTTATTGACCCTATTGTTAAACACCCATTCAAAGGCCCAAATAGTCTATCCTGACAAAGCTGTTTTTGATATTAATGAAATTTCATTTCTAATTGATTTTGAATTATATAATAGTACCTATCAGGATTTTACTTTTGGTCCTGATGGTAGTGTGCAGTTAATTACAGAAGGCGATAGTTTAGTAGCAACTTTTGGTGAACATACCTTTACAGCAATAATCAAAGCAGCCTCGATAGAAGACTTTAAAGATCCAGAAAAGGTAAGTTTCTATGTTACTGAGGATGTTAATTCAGGACATTATAAAGGAACTGACGACCCCGATCCTGGTAATTATGACCATAAAATTTGGCCTCACGGTAACACCTTCATAGGTAATGATGGAGATTTATACTCAGTCGCTTATCTAGAATTTTTGGGTTGGGAAGTATGGGGATATGACAGTCCAGAATGTCCTAATCCAAATGTAGGTACACTCGCGGAAGAATGTTGGATGAGTGCCCTTATATTAGTTAAATCAACAGATGGTGGAGTTACTTGGGATAAAGCCGGTATTACACCTTCAGAATACCTGGTAGCTTCATCACCATACAAATACAGAGAACAGGAAAACTCAGCTAGACACGGTGTATTTTTTCTTCATAATGGTTTATTTAAAATTGGTAATTATTACTATTTAGATTTAGAATTTTGGGGTGAAAATTTTAAGATTGCTTCTTATGCAAGAACTAATGATATAACTGACGCAAGTAGTTGGAGGTATTTTGATGGGGAAGACTTCACCATTCCAAACGTGAATCCTTATCTAGAGATCGTTTCAGATCCATCTTCTCATTTACCCCCTCCTAGAGATAATTATAGACTTGATTTTAATACAAATAAAGAGCTCGTTGAAGGACTTAGCTATAGTAGTTATTTTAATAAATACATTTATATAAGAGAAAGAGTATTCTTTGGTAATCCTGAGGTGAAACCAGGGATTTATTATCATCTATCTGATGATGGATTTAATTGGAGTGGGCCATCATTAATATTGCCATACAAAGGTAATTTTGATAAGGCAACTTTACCTGAAGGTGGTCAAAGGTATGAAATTGTTTATCCATCATTAGTTGACCAAGTAAACCCAGGAGGTAATATTGGTGAACATGCCTATTTATTATGGGTAAATTTTCAGTCTATTTCTAGTTCTGGATATAATGCATCACTTAATGGCAACAGGGATGTAGAAATATTACCAATTAGCTTTAAGACTCATGAAGTTATTTCTTTAGAAGTAACTCATACCAATTTAAATATTCCTGAAGATTCAAATGCCGGTGATGGGTATTGTGACAACGGATACGGAAGATGTTCATTAATTACTGCAATCACTGAATCTGAAAGTAGACCACCATGGTTAGATTCATCCGTTCCGTTAACAATTACAATTGGAGACTCAGCTCCAGATACGTTGACTGAAGACTATTTGGCAAGAATAAAAAAGCGAACGATAATCGATGGTACAGCACACCAAGATTTCTCTGCAAACTCATTAGATACTGAAAATGGTTGGAACGGAACATATGGGGTTCATATCAAGCCAGGTTTTGTTTTTGAAAGCGGAGAAGGACATAAATTAAAAGGAATTGATGTCCAAAGTGTAGATGTTGGCGGAGGTGAAGATGGATCTCAAACATCATCAGTCACTATTACTCAATCAAAAATAAATACCCTAACACTTAACAATGCACACACTAGCGGTGTACAAGTCGGTGGCTTTACGGCTGATTCTGCAAATATTATTGGAGCAGTTATATTCAAAGGTACTGGTAATGTGGTGAGAGGTAATCATATAGGTCATGATGGTAACTCTCTAATGAATAATTATGGTGTTGGTATGGGATTCGCCAATACCTTAGAATCTAATGTTATTGTAGGCAAGGATAATGGAATACTCATTAATGTTACTGGTGATAACAATAAAATTTTAAATAACCATATTGGTTATTTACCATGGTCAAATTCTTCTTTAGCTAGTCAAGGTGCGGGAATAAAACTTACAAGTGCCTCAAATAATCATATTGTAGGAAACACAATAAAATTCACAAATAGTGATCAGGGTGAAGCAGCGCTCTTTCTAAATGGTGCAGACAATAATAAAATCTATTCAAATGTAATTTCTAATAACTCTGGAATAGGAATACACGTCTCAGGGACAAGTAAAGGCAATTTTGTGGGTGATTCAGATAAAGGTAATACCATCAGTAGTAATGACTATGGGGTTAGTTTTCTAGTTAATACAGAGACTGGTAATCCTGTTATTGGCAATACAATATTTGATAATATTAATGGCTCAATAGGCCAATATTCTCACATACAAAAATTAGAATCACCTACTCTATATTCAGCCTATGTCAATAGTACTAACGATAGCCTAATTATTAATCATTCAAGTATTGCCGAAACATCTTCAGAAAATTTCTTAGTTGATATATTTTCTAATTCAAGCTCGCCCGCTATTCCGCAAGGCGAGAATATTATAATATCAAAACTGTCTATAACTTCGGATGATCTTTCTACAAAGACACTAGCAATCCCCTACACCGGTTCTTCCAATGTTTTTATTTCGACTACTTTTACTGATGATAGACTGGTCACCTCAGAATTTTCAAATGTAGTTCAACTACTTCCCGAAACCTCTTCACCTAGTGCTTCTTATAGTTTTTCATCATTAAGTGCCGATCATACGAGTAATTGGTACAGCGAGCATACGTTACAAATCACAAATAATGGTTCTACTGATCTAGTATTACAATTAGAGGAAGACCTAGGATGGGTTAACTTAGATCTTAATTTAGATTCAGATGGTAAATATGTTTCATTCAGTGTTGCTAGTGGAGAAACTAAAAATCTTACAATATATTTTGATTCTAGGGATCTATCCGATGAAATACGTTCACATACTGGAAGTATAACCATTAACAGTAATGAAATTAGACCAACTCTTCGGAGTCTACCAGTTGAAATTACGTTCGATACAGGTGAGGCTGATTGGTTAACTTTATCAGAAGATTCAGTTAGTCTCGTCTATAAGATACCTAATCAAGATTCTACGATAACTAAAACACTCTCACTAACTAATAATAATAGTGATCCTGTGAACTGGAGGATGTCAAAAAATCAGGGTTGGATAATGGGATTATCTCCTAATTCTGGCATAGTCCAACCAGGTACTTCAACTGATGTAACTATTACCTTTGTATTGAAAGCTAATGATCCAGAAGGTAGTAAAAGAGCAACTTTAGTCTTATTTGCTGGTACAGTACCTGAAAATGAAACTGCTACGGAAATACCATTTGTAGTAAATATGGTACCAAAAAATGTAAATGATGTTGTAGTCAGTCCAGATTCAATCGAAGTAATAACAAGACAACCTTTTACAAATATTGAAATAACAAAAAATATAAGTATTTCAAATTTTGGAGATCCAAATCTACAATGGAGAATCAATGATAACCAGCCATGGATAGCACCTGAAAGTGAAAGTGGAACAATATCTTCTGGCACGCAAGTTATACCTATTGTTCTTCACATTAACAGTACTGATCCAATCGGATCAAAAACTGGACTATTAACTGTTTACACTGGATATGAAGGTGGCCAAGAAACCTCACATGAAGTGCCTATAACTGTACAAATTACTGCAAATAAACCCATCATTAGCTTTAATGTTGATACACTAAAAGCAACCTTTCAAAGGCCAACAGAAAACTCTACTGGTACTGCTAGCTTTGTTTTATACAATCAAAGTAGTGACTCAATCAATTGGCTTGCATTTAAAAACCAAGGCTGGATTACAGGCTTGGAACCAGCTGGGGGTAAAATTAAAGATTCTGTCGAAGTTACTGTTAGTTTCAGATTAAGACCTAATGATCCCATTGGATTTAAAAATGCGATTGTAACTACGGCAGCCTTTTTTGATGGTTCAGAAGAACAGACTCAAGCTGAACTACCTGTTCGTTTAATGATTACTGATGGAGGTACAAATCCATTACCAAATATTGAGTTCATACCAGCAGAATTATACGTTTCAGATACGCTGAACATAAATGAAAATTTTGAAGAATTTGTGTCTCTCTCCTTCAATAATTTAGGGTCTCCAGGTGTCAATTTTCAGTATGTTCAAACATTAAGTTCATTTGCAGTATCGAGCCCATTTAATGGCCAGTTTAATACTACTCAGGATATAAGCTTGAAATTTAATTTTTCTGAAGTTCAAGAAAATATTTACATCGATACCGTTATTACATATAGATTCTTCTATCCTCAAGAAGAGGTAGTTACAAAGGAAATACCTCTTACTATTGATATTGTTGTTACTGATGGTGCTTCCAAAAATATTCTAGTAGATGTAAAACCTGATAGCATTATGCGAAATGTTCCGGTTGATCCTGGACAAACTCTCATAATCAAAGAATCTATTTCACTTATAAATCAGGGTGAGGGCGCTATTAATTATGGAGTATTACTACCTGAACAAGTTCAAGGTAAAACTGCACTGAATGGAACACTTACAGATAGTTTAAATATACCATTCGAAATTGTCCTTGAGAATATCGTAGAATCATTCAGTGTTGAGGAAGAAATTATTACTCGTTTCTGGTACGATGATGATAAAGATTCAATAATTACTATCCCATTAGACATAAATGTTATTTATGAACCAAATGACCCAATTATTAATGTAATTGTTGAACCAAATACATTTAATCTACAGCAAACAATAAACTTAAATGACACACTTTTTGTTAAAGAAGAATTACTTATTTACAATCTCAGTGAGTCAGAGATAAATTGGGAAGTTAATGTTCCATTTGATCAAAGTAATACAGGTAAATTAACTGGAACGCTAATTGATAGCTTAAATATTCCAATCGAGTTTTCTATTACTGATATAACTACCTCCTTCGTTTTTGAGGATAAGATTGAAACCAGATTTTGGTACTCTGAGAATAATGACACTACTATTGTTATCCCTCTCTCAATAAATATAGACGTAGTAAACGTATCTATTGATGCTGATAGTGATTTACCAAATGAAATAACTCTTTATCAAAATTATCCAAACCCCTTTAATCCAAGTACTCAAATAAGTTTTGCATTACCAAAAAGTGAACATGTTCAGCTTAGCGTGTTCAATGTTTCTGGTCAGATGATTGTTGAGTTAATTAATGACCAAATGCCAGCAGGAGTTCACCAAGTTACTTTTGATGCACAAGGGCTTTCGAGCGGAACCTACATCTATCAGCTCAAAACTTCAGATGGAGTTCTTAACAAAAAACTTTTACTCATAAAATAGATGGCGTTTTACTCCTCCATATGAGTATGATACGCCACTAATTCTTGGATAGGATGTTGTAATACCTTTACTAAATCCCATCCATCCCTCGCAAGGATACGACTTATTCGCTCTTTGTGATAGTAGGCTACAGAACCTACCATACCTACTTTTCTTCGGGTTGATGACGAAAAATACCCCAATTGAAATCTCATAAACTCCTCAATCCCACGCTCTACTAAATCTAGGATGTAATCATCCTCACTGAATATCGCTATTATCTGTGCAAAAGATGCGATGTAAGCATTACCGTGTTTCTGTCGATACAACCGGTCAAGTGTTATGTTAATATCCATCTGGAAATGCTGATTCAAATAATCTTCAATTTGTGGCGGTAAGCTTTTGAAATAATAATCGCGGACGATCCATTTTCCAAAAAAACCAGCACTTCCCTCATCTCCCAAACTGAATCCAAGTGAGGGTACGTTATCAGTAAAATCAATCCCATCATACATGCCACAATTCGATCCCGTACCCATAATGCACGCTATCCCTGGTTCATGGCCAAACAGCGCTCGCGCCGCTGCTAATAAATCAGTTTCGATCTGAACTGGTACATCTATAAAAACCTGGTCAAATGCCTCATTTAAAAGCTTTTTTGTTTCAGGATTCCCATAACCTGATCCATAAAATAAGACAGCAGCTATCTGATCACGGGTTGATCCTCCAGCCTGTCCGTCCAAAAATATTACAACCTCCTGTAATATCGATATCAATTCACTCTGTTGTACGAAATAAGGATTCATCCCCAATGTTTGAGTAGTACAAATAACCTTAGATTGTTGTATGAGATACCATGATGTTTTCGTGGATCCGCTTTCTGCTATTAATTGAATCATAGAGTAAATTGAACGATTATGCGCTAGCTAGAATTTAAAAAAGTCAGATAATACATACTTTTCTAATTACCGCTTTTTACCTAACAAGCAAAGATATTTATATCATACTCATATGCCATATACTTTTGACAAAAAAGCCCAAGTGCTACTCCCCCACTACGCTCACTTTAATGTAGCTAACCGGCTTCTTTTTACTGGCCACTCTCATCAAGCATGGCCCGATGTTGCTCTTGAAGGTCAAACAGAGTACTTCCATGCATCGGCTGAGCTGATCGATAAAAAATGGGATGTTGCGTTTGAAAAAACAGAGATATTAAGAAGCTATTTAAGGAAATACTACGATGACCCTGATGGACTATATTGCAGAGAGGAAAGCACTCATTTTTTATTTGTAAGCCTTATGAGTGCGTGGGATTTAGTTAATAAGCCCAAAATCATTACTACTGAAGGAGAGTATTACTCACTTTCAAGACAGCTAGCACGACTTTCGGAGGTTGGTCTAGAGGTCGTCAAAATACCCGCAAGTGTGGATGAGAGTTTTGTCGATAATATCCGTAAAAACTTAGATAGTAAGACCTCAGCTGTGATGATCTCACGGGTATACTTTCAAAGTAGTCTTATCAATCCTCATTTAACTGAGATTGGGGCCTTATGCCGCCAACATGGAGTTCCATTGGTTATTGATGACTACCATGGAACTAATGTAGTACCATTATCTATTCGGAATGAAGGCTTAGAAGATGCCTTCATACTAATTGGTGGGTATAAGTATTTACAATGGGGCGAGGCGAATTGCTTTCTTCGCTTTCCTAAAGACTGTACAATTCGCCCGGTGATTACTGGATGGTTTGCTTCATTTAGCTCCCTTCAGAACAAACAAGATTTTACTAAAGCCGTTGAATTTGACCCAGGAGATCAACGCTTTGCTAGTGGAACTTATGACCCAAGTTCTCAATTTAGAGCAGCGAAGGTCGTCGATTTTTTCAAACAACAAGGGTTAAGCTCAAAAGTATTACGGACCGGCTATCAAGAACAAGTTGCTTTATTAAAAAGATTATTCCTTGAACAAGATATCGATCCCTCAATTATGCGCCTTACCCATAGTGAGGACATAAGTAGAAATGGCGGCTTCCTTTCTCTATATTCTACCCATGCTGTGACTATCCGTAAACGACTCTTAGAAAAAGAAGTTTTTACCGATGCAAGGGATACTATTCTTCGATTGGGTCCTGCACCTTATACAACCTCTGAACAGATTCATGATGTGATTGGTTTACTTGCTGAGACTATTTCAGAAATACAGGAGTAACATCGTAAGTATTTAGTGTTTTATGACTCTTCTAAGAATAAAGGTATCTATCTAAGTACTTCTTACTCTTAAGTTCAAACATTAAATTGTAAACAGTAAATCAATTAAGCTAAACCTACCACAGATGTCTTTTTTGTTTTGCTGTATAATTACTCATTTAGACAGTTCACATATAGTTTACTCGACTAAACTGGTTCTTATAACCACAATGACGAAATAAGGTTGAACTTATGTTAAATTTACATATATTGAACATATATATAAAATTGTATGAAAATACAGTGACATGATGTGTCACCCTAACGGATTACCTTTTGTTAAACATTTAATTTCATCTAATTCACATGGCAGACAACCAAAAAATTAAAGCACTCGATATCGCCGTAGGTCAAATCGAAAAACAGCACGGGAAAGGGACCATCATGAAGCTTGGGGATAAGGCCACCCAAGACGTAGAAATAATATCAACAGGGTCTATTTTAGTAGATTATGCACTCGGGGTACAAGGAGTGCCAAGGGGAAGAATCACGGAAATTTATGGCCCTGAAGCCAGTGGTAAAACAACCTTAGCACTGCAAGTTATCGCACAGGCACAAAAAAATGGCGGATATGCTGCTTTCATTGATGCTGAACATGCCTTTGATCCACGATATGCTCGCGCTCTTGGGATCAATACCGAAGAGCTACTCGTATCTCAACCGGATAGCGGTGAGCAGGCTCTAGAAATCACAGAAACTTTAATTCGATCTGGTGCATTGGATGTAATCGTGGTCGATTCAGTTGCAGCTTTAGTACCAAGAGCAGAGCTCGAAGGTGAAATGGGTGATTCACACATGGGCTTACAAGCCCGACTTATGTCGCAAGCACTTAGGAAAATCACCGGTATAGTTAATAAAACTCAAACCTCCTGTATCTTTATCAACCAAGTTCGCGAAAAAATTGGGGTCATGTTTGGTAATCCTGAAACCACTACGGGTGGACGAGCTCTTAAATTTTACTCATCTGTTCGCTTAGATATACGCCGTATAGGTAGTATCAAAAAAGGGGATGAAGTAATAGGAAACCGAACCAAGGTTAAGGTGGCAAAAAATAAGGTTGCCCCACCTTTCAAGGTGGTTGAATTCAACATTATGTATGGCAAAGGAGTCTCGCGAATAGCTGAGGTACTAGATTTAGCAGTAGAGTATGATATTATCCAAAAACGTGGTAGTTGGTTCCGATATGATGGGGAGCCTATTGGCCAGGGAGCGGATTCTGCTATGCAATTCCTAGAAGAAGATCCTGATTTGTTGGACAAAATCGAGAAAATGGTTCGCGCTCAACTAAATGGGTTAGACATCGAAATAAAAGGAGCAACAGCCGAGTTAGCTGAAGCAGATCAGTCCTCTGAAAAAGTAGAAAAGTAAGATGTCGTCTTCATTATGAAGAAATCAAATCCTAATGAATACGATGAGTTAATTCCATTATTACCCCTTACTATTACTGCAATTCAAGTACAAAAAAAGAATAAAGAACGATTTTCATTATACCATGAAGATCGTTTTTTATTAGGTGTATCCATTCAATCCCTTGTCTCCTGCTCACTAAAAAAAGGGACTGTATTAACTTCTGAAAAATTGGATGCTATACTTGGCATCGAACAATACAGCAGAGCCAAAGAATACACTTTAGCTATACTGTCACGAAGAGATCACTCCGTACAAGAACTCATTGTAAAAGGGATAAAAAAAGGATTCAACAAAGACGTTCTTGAGCGTGTGACTCACGAGTTACAAAAAAATAACTACCTTAATGATCAACGGTTTGCATCAAATTTCATACATGATGCTATTGAATTCAGAAAGTGGAGCCTAAATAAAATCAAATTTGAACTTGGTAAAAAAGGAGTTAGTAGATCCATCATTAGTGAATTATTTGATGGCTTCGATGAGGCTATATGGAAAGAACAAATGTACAGTTTAGTCCGTAAAAATAAGGCTAAGTTTATACGTTCAGATACCACGAAACGAAAAAAGAAAATGTACGATTATTTAGCTCGCAAAGGCTATTCATCAACTTTAATTTGGAGTGAGATGAATAAACTATTATCGTTAGTTGAAACCGATTAAAAAAGTCCTAATCAGCAGTTAATGAAAAACATCACATTAGAACGTGTTGTTCGAACATTATTAGCCGTACTTACTATAGGCGTCATCATAGTCATAATGTACAATTACATTACCTTGGTCGCCTTCTTAATACTTGCTATGATACTCAGCTATGTACTTGACCCAACCGTAAATCGATTACAACGTATGGGGGTAAAAAGGACTATTGGCGTAACCTTAACACTATCGGTCATAGTGATGGCAATTGTGTTCTTTTCTACGAATGTTGTTCCAATTTTTGTTGAAGAAATGCTAGAATTAACGAACAACTTAAATATCGAAACTATCGAGCTAATAGCCGCTCGAATCGAGACACGATTAGTTCAAGAATATAGCTTTATTCCAGAAGGCTTTCTCAGAGACAACATTACAAAGATTAGCGAGGAACTTTTTGATCTAGGGAAACTTTCCACTGTACTGAGCGATGCAGTTGGTGTATTTACCAATATATTCTCTGCTGTACTTGTAGTTCCGTTTGCGGCTTTTTTCTTTCTTAAGGATGGCAGTAAGATTCGAAGAGATGTGTTACAAATTATCCCAAACAAATATTTCGAAACCACACTGACTATATTGGACCTAATTGAAAAGCGATTAGGTCTGTACTTTAGAAGTGTTTTAGTGCAAAGCACCTTAGTCACTCTGTTATCTTGGACAACTTTGAGTATTGCGGGCCTTGAAAACTCACTTTCAGTAGGAATCTCTGTTGGTATAGCTAACACCATTCCCTACTTTGGGCCTATCATTGGTTATGTGCTTTCCATTATTATCTCAATCGTCGAGACTGGGGATTTCAGTCTAGTTCTGTATTGTGTGGTGGCTATATTTATAGTTCAGATGATTGATAATTTGATTCTTCAGCCCTATTTGTTTTCCAAATCAGCTGATATGCACCCCGTAGCAATTTTGTTTATTATTTTAATTGGGGCCGAAACGGCTGGGATATTAGGCATGCTCATAGCCATTCCTTTAGCTACAACTATTCGTATTACCATCAAACAGATTATTTGGAGTTTTAATAATTATCAGATATTTCGACTAGACCAATCGAAACAATTTTGAGTATATTATAGAAACCAAAAATCTACGTGAACACCCTTGAATGAACTGGTAATTTTTGCCTCCGGATCAGGTTCTAACTTCCTGTCTATAATTAATCACATTGCAAACGGCCATCTAAATGCTAAAATTGTCGGGTTAATCACAAATAAAGCTGAAATTGGGGCTGTAGAGATTGCACGGCAACACGAAATCCCCCACTGTGTATTATCATCAGCCCAATTCACAAATAATGAGACGTACGAATCAGCTCTTTTAAATCAATGTACACAATGGAATCCGCGTTTGATAATTTGCGCTGGTTACCTAAGAAAAATCCCGACAAATCTCATCCTTGCATACCCCAATAGAATACTCAATGTACACCCCTCTTTACTTCCAAAATTCGGTGGACATGGTTTTTATGGCATACATGTTCATAAGAGTGTACTAGAAAATAACGAAACGTACACGGGATGCACCATACATATTGTATCAGCAGAATATGACCAAGGCCCTATTCTAGCTCAAGAGCGTTTAAAGGTTTACCAATCAGAATCTGCAGAGCAACTTGCTAACCGAGTGTTAAAGCTTGAACACCAATTGTATCCAAAAACTATCGCATCGTATTTAAAACAATTGAATAATACTACTGAATAGGATTCCCACTAGTTACAGTACAAAATAATTTGACTCACTGATCACACCATTATTTATTAGTTATGTCCCTTAAACCATTAGAGCAACTACCAAAAACCCCACTTACAATTAAACGAGCGTTATTGTCGGTTTCTGACAAAACCGATATACTTCCTTTGGCAAAGTCTCTACATGCTGCTAATGTTACCCTTTTATCTACCGGTGGCACCTATAAAACATTACAAAACGCAGGCATTCCGGTACATGAAGTAGCCAACCTGACTGGCTTTCCTGAATGCCTTGATGGGCGGGTCAAAACACTTCATCCTATGATTCATGGAGGTATTCTTGCTCGCACCTCCTATGAACCTGACAATACCGAATTAAAACAACTTCAAATTGAACCGATCGAGCTAGTAGTTGTGAATCTATATCCATTCTCCAGCGTTGTATCAAAAAACGATGTAACAATTGAGGAAGCTACCGAATACATAGATATAGGAGGACCAACCATGGTGCGTGCAGCTGCGAAGAACTTTGCTCACGTTACAATCTTAAGTAGTCCAACACAGTATGCTACCTTCTTATCCGAATTCAACTCAGGTTCTGCGATTTCATATCAAACTAGATTACGTTTAGCAAAACAGGCCTTCAACCACACCTATGAGTATGAACAATCTATTTCAAATTATTTTGATGCCATCCTACATGCCGAAACTAATGAATCCATAAAGGGTCATGCTACCAACTCAAATGAGGCACGTAAAACAGAGCAAACTTATTTGAATGTAAGTGAGCCGCTACATAATAGCCTTCGATATGGAGAAAATCCTCACCAAGAAGCATCTATTTATGGCGAACCAGACAAATTCATCGATTGTTTTCACGGAAAAGAACTCAGTTATAACAACTATTTAGATATAGACTCAGCACTACGATTATACCAAGACTTCCATGATACTGATCCAACCTGTGCCATTTTTAAACACACCATACCATGCGGAGTAGCAAGTGGACCCACTTTAGAGGAGGCTTACCTGAAAGCTTTTTCTACCGACAAAGTTTCCCCTTTTGGTGGGATAGTACTTTGCAACACCCTCCTAGATCTAGATACGGCAACAGCCATTGATTCTATTTTTACCGAAATAATAATTGCACCCGAATATTCAGACGATGCCTTATCCTTACTGACTCAAAAGAAAAATCGGAGGTTAATCCGAGTATTAACCAAACAGGGTATCTCCTCTCAAAAACAACTCCGATCCATATTTGGCGGTACATTGGTCCAAGACCAAGACAACAAAGCCATTGATGAGGCATCATTCAAGGTGGTCACAAAAAGACAACCCAGTCAGAAAGAAATGCAGGATATGCTATTTGCATGGAAAATTGTACGACATGTAAAATCCAATGCCATTGTGTTTGCAAAAGATGAGCAAACCCTTGGAATAGGTTCGGGCCAAACCTCACGGGTAGACTCTTCCGAAATTGCTGTTTCAAAAGCGGCAAAAGAGCAACTTAGTCTAGTAGGATCAGCAATAGCGTCGGATGCTTTCTTTCCTTTTTCTGACGGAGTTGAGGCAGCTGCACGTGCTGGTGCTACTTCAGTAATCCAACCAGGTGGTAGTGTACGAGATCAAGAAGTGATAGACAAAGCAAATGAACTTGGATTAGCTATGGTATTCACCTTTACCCGACATTTTAGACATTAAAATAAATGGCCAAATAAGCAGAAAATAGTTTCAATATTGCCCAAAATACATCATATTTTGTACTTAGTGAACATCTACATTTTTTGCGACTATAATGAACGAACCAGTTACTGATAAAAAAACTCAAAACAAGACCAGACAAGGAAAAAAAGGCTTTTTTGATTTTTTATATACCGATATAGCTATTGACCTAGGCACTGCGAATACACTTATTTATTCGCGCAATGAAGGCATTGTTTTAAATGAACCCAGTATTGTTGCTCTTAATCAACAAGACATCCCTGTAGCGACAGGTCACGAGGCCCGATTAATGCACGAGCGAACTCATAAAAAGATCCGGACAATACGACCGCTTAGAGATGGAGTAATTGCGGACTTCGAGGTAGCCGAGCAGATGATTCGAGGCATGATCAAAAAAGTGAAGGTGAAGTGGTTTTCATCGACCCGGCAAATGGTTATCTGTGTACCTAGTGGAATAACCGAAGTAGAACGACGTGCTGTACGCGACAGTGCTGAACACGCTGGTGCAAAGGAAGTCTATCTGGTTGATGAGCCCATGGCTGCTGCTATAGGAATTGGTCTTGATGTTCATGAACCCGTTGGTAATATGATAGTTGATATTGGTGGTGGTACTACAGAGATTGCAGTCATTTCCCTGTCAGGAATAGTGTACGCCCAATCGGTTCGATTAGGTGGTGACGAACTTAATGATGACATCATCAATTATTTTCGTAGAAATCATAATTTACTTATTGGTGAGAGAACTGCAGAGAAAATTAAATGCGAAATAGGTTCTGCAGCCCCTCTCGATGAAGAGCTTGAAATGATTACTAAAGGGCGCGATTTAGTAAATGGAGTTCCTAGAACACGCCATATCACATCTAAAGATGCTAGAGAGGCAATGGCCGAATCCATTAACACGATTGTTGAGGCTGTAACCAAGTCGCTTGAACAAACTCCTCCTGAGTTATCTGCTGATATTTTGGATCGTGGTATTATGCTAACGGGTGGAGGTGCTTTATTGAAAAATCTGGATAAACTGATTATGGAAACTACAGACTTACCCGTGCATATAGCCGAGGATCCATTAACCGCTGTAGTAAGAGGTACCGGCTTAATACTAGAAAACCTGGATTATTATAGACCCGTCATCTCTTAAATATGTTCTTCAATGAGATTTTTACAGTTCGACACGGATGGTATCTCTCATTACTTTCATGCGTTCATTGTTTTGCTATTTGCACTCATTCTTGCTTTTACTCGAAGTCAGGATGGACTAAATAGCTTACGGGCTGTAACAGTTACCGCCGCAAGTATCCTAGAAGAACCCGTATCAAATGTACGTGTTTACAGAAATGCGTTGAAAACTAATGCTTATCTACAACAGCAAAATATTCTACTTCAAGACGAATTAAGCAAACTTCGATCGATAGAGAAGGAAAATCAAGAGCTCAAATCATTGCTCAGATTGGAAGAATCTTATACCTATCCACTTCAGATTACGCGTGTAGTTACAAAACAGTTAAATACACTAAATAATAGTTTGAGTGTAAATGTAGGAAGAAAAGAGGGTATTCAACGCGGTATGCCACTAATCAATTCCGATGGTCTAATAGGCAAAGTAATTTTATCAGCGAGTAATTATTCACAGGTAATGCCACTGTTTCATCCCCTCTTTCGAGTAAGTGCACAAATACAAGGCAGCAAAGCAAATGGAATTATTACGTGGGACATTTCGAGTCCTAGTTATCTTATCATGGATTTTGTTCCCAAAACAGTACCCATCGACACAGGGATGGTTATTCAGACTTCCGGGTTAGGCAATGAATTTCCAGCTGGAATTCCTATAGGACAGGTAGTCGATTACCGATCCCAAGAAGGAACCAATACCCAACAATTAAAAATTGAGCCATTTAGTAAACTAAATGAAGTTTCTGAAGGCTTCATAGTTCTGTTTACTTCAGATACAAGTGTAGTCCAATTGAACAACGAATATAACCAGTTATTTGAATGAATTTCGATTGGACTAAATATCTTCTAGGTGGTTTAATTATCATTTTTTTAGATCAGATACTCTTGCAACATCTTTCTCTTTGGGGGATACATTTTGATGCAATACTACTCTATTTAGTTTGGACATTACCAGATCTAAAAAAAACCGAAGCCATCTATATTTATGGATTACTCGCGATTCTTCAAGATGCACTCTACGATTCCTGGGGGCTTATGCTCTTTAGCAAAACTCTAATTATACTCCTATTTCATAGTTTTTTGGTGAGCCGTAATCAAGGCAAGATATTCTCTTCTCAATTCGCGGTTTTTACCTTAGCCATTGCAGTGGCTCATAACTCTGTATTCTATCTATTGTCGTTGATAACTGGAGGCTATGCAAGTGGTTTATGGCCTTACACTGTACTTCTTTTGGGCGCATTATACACGACCATCATATCTTATACACTTCATAAGTTGCTTAGATCCTAAGGCGGTGAACGATATTAGAAATCAACATAGAACCCAACTTTCAATACGTGTAATGCAAGTATTGTTTGCTACACTATGTTTAGTGGTATTAGGAAGAGTTTTTTATTTGCAGGTCATAGAATATGAGAAATATTCGATGCAAGGTGAACGAAATTCTATTCGACAGGAAATTATCCCATCTGCCCGAGGACTGGTTTTTGATAGAAATGGCGAGCTGTTAGTTTCCAACGAGCCCATTTTTACATTAACTGTGAATCCTGCTACTTATGATACCTCAAATAATACACTGCTTGCTAAACTATTAGACGTAGAGGTATCGCACATTCGAGAACAAGTGAAAACTGCCAGAAGATATTCTTGGTATAGAAGTTCGCCTCTGTTATCGGATATTGATTTTACTCAATTCGCTATAATCCAGCAAAATTTATGGCAATTACCTGGTATTGGCCACCAACTTGAAAGCAAAAGAACCTACACTGATAAAATAAATGCCTCACATATATTTGGCTATCTTCGTGAGGCTGATATCAAAGATTTTGAAAACAATACTTCGTTATTCTTGGGGGATAAAATTGGAAAAAGTGGTCTTGAATTAATCTATGAGGAACGACTTCGTGGTGAATCTGGCATAGAGTTTAAACGAGTCAATGCGTACGGACAGGCTTTAGGTTCATTTGTGGTTGAAAATGAGGGTACGAATCCTATTGAGGGAGCGAACATAATTACGACTATTGATGCAGACCTACAGGCATTTGCCGAGGACTTAATGATTGACAAAACTGGGGCAATTATTGTCATGAATCCCAATACTGGAGCCATTTTAACTATGGTAAGCTCCCCTAATTATCAAGTAGACAGGCTTGCTGGACGTCTTGACAGAACCTATTGGGCACACATAAACAGTGACTCAACTCGTCCACTCTTCAATAGGGCCGTATCCAGTAGGCAACCACCTGGCTCCACCTTTAAGCCGCTAATGGGCTTAATTGGCTTAGAGGAAGGACTTATCACATCAACAACAAATATTCCTAATACAGGAGGTTACCAACGAGGGCGATTGTATCGTGATATTGCCCCAAAAGGAGATTATAATTTAGAGAAAGCGATCACTTTTTCATCAAACACCTATTTCTACAAGTTGATGGATGATATTGCGAGTTCCGGTAGACTGAATATATGGAGTGAGCGAGTTAAAGATTTTGGCTTAGGGGTAGATCTAGAAATTGATTTACCCAGTTCAACTACCGGTATAGTTCCTGACAGTGCGTTTTTGGACCGTTGGTTTGGGGTTAGAAAATGGGGTCTAGGTGATTTAATAAATCTAGGAATTGGTCAAGGGGTCTTGTCCGTTTCACCACTTCAGATAGCCACAATGACAAGTGCAATAGCCAATGGTGGGTACAGAATTAGCCCTTACCTTGTAGAGCAATTAGAAACCCCTTTCTCAACGAATTTTCCCAATAAAAGAAACCCATCGAAGATAGATTGGGTCCAAAAAAAGCATCTAGATTTGGTGAAAAAAGGGATGCGAGGTGTGGTTCAGGAAGGAAGCGGTAGATTTTACGTAAAGAATGATTCCATAGCCATTGCAGGTAAAACTGGGACAGCTCAAAATCCACATGGGTACTCACATGGTTGGTTCACTTCGTTTGCACCTTTCGAAAACCCTGAAATTGTCGTAACTGTTTTTTTAGAAAATGCAGGTTTTGCCTCTATTTCCGCTGCTCCAATAGCCCGACTATTACATGAATTTTATTTACGGGGCACATATAATAGCTACGTATATAATTACGTAAAAAACTGGGAACCGCGAGAAGATAATTCTAACCAAACCGCTGAATAACCCATGGCTTCTATTCAAAAAGATTTAGATTGGACGAGTGTCTTACTTTGGATAGTCTTAAGTATTATAGGACTCACAGCTATATATAGCGCTACTCAAGGTCCGGTTTCTGAATTTTTACCTACATTCATTCAAAATAACTTCTGGAAGCAGTTACTTTTTGTTGGCATTTCTTTGGGGCTACTCTTCGGTATACAATTCATCAATCCCACTATATTTAAAAATTTTTCTTATGTAGCCTACGCAATATCTCTGTTATTGATGGTATATACGTTGTTTTTTGGACAAGAGATTAATGGTGCAAAAAGTTGGTTACGATTTGGCGGGTTTGGATTACAGTCTAGTGAGTTTATGAAAATCACTACTATATTAGCCGCAGCAAACTTTTTAACCTCTAGGCGAAATCTTGCCACAGAACAAATACGCTACGCCTTAGTTAGTTTCCTCATTATCTTAGTGCCAACACTTTTGGTAATTGCACAAAACGATTTTGGTACTGCCATAATATTTTTAGCCCTGATTCCTGTAATTCTGTTTTGGTCTGGATTACCCTACGGTGTGGCCTTATTAATGGTAAGCCCAGCAATTATTCTGTATTTGAGTGTATTTAGTTGGGTTTATGGCCTCATAGCGATTGGGATTATCACCGCTGGAGTTCTTTTTTTGCAACGCTCAAAATGGCTCACCATTGTTTCGATAATTATGGGTTCTGCAACGGTCGTCGTGGTACAATTAGCCTTAACAAAAATACTTCAACCACATCAAGTTGCTCGAGTAATTGCGTTTACCAATCCATCCTATGATCCAACAGGCGCAGGATGGAATGTTATACAGGCTAAAACAGCTATTGGTTCTGGTGGATGGACAGGAAAGGGATTCCTTGAGGGTACTCAAACTCAACTTCGTTTTTTACCAGAACAGTGGACTGACTTTATATTTTGTGTTGTTGGAGAAGAGTTTGGTTTCTTGGGGGCTTCTATACTTATCATAGTATTTATGCTTTTCTTACTTCGTTTATTACAATTATCTATTAATCATAAAAATCCCTTTGCACAATTGGTCACTCTTAGTGTCGCTGCGGTCTATTTTATGCACTTTTTTATCAATGTTGGAAGTGCAACGGCACTATTACCGGTTATAGGGATACCACTACCCTTTATTAGTTACGGTGGATCAGCATTTATCGCAAATACACTCATGCTTGCGATTTGTTTAAATATGGATTTGTATAAAAGGGAGTTCAGTATCTACAGCTAAGTAGTTGAACTTAGACACAAGAATCCTGTTCAAGGATTGTACGACTGAACCTGGTAAGAAATATTTCTTCCTGCATTGAGGAACCTATAGTTAAGTTGAACGGGCCTTCGTAGTTCCTAAACTAAAACTAGTTCGATGAACAGGTGTATAGCCATATTTTTTTAAAGCTTGCCTATGTGCATTGGTCGGATATCCAACATTATTATCCCACCCGTACTCTGGGAACTCTAGGTGCAAGCTAGCCATAAGTTCATCTCGGTAAACTTTGGCAATGATAGAAGCAGCGCCTATAGAGGCACTTTTACTATCTCCCTTTACAATGCATTGATGAGCTAAAAGTGTTGGCACATAACGATTACCATCAACCAATAAATAGTCGGGATTAGCACCTGTAGATGTTGTGCAGCTATTCATAGTTTCTAAACTCGCCCAAAGTATATTAAGCCGTTCTATCATAGCTAAATCACCCTCTTGAATAGTCCAGTAGAGAGCTTTTTTCTTTATAACTTTAGATAGACGCTTGCGTTCTGATAAAGATAACTTTTTACTATCCTGAATTCCTTTAATAGGGCTATTTGGGTCCAGAATAACCCCCGCGGCCACTACAGGGCCAGCTAAACAACCTCTACCAACTTCATCTAGGCCCATAACCCGTTCAAAGCCTTCTTGCCATAATGTACGTTCGATTTCTAGTCTACTCATATGGGCAATTAGATTGGATGTTGAGCTAAAAATATTGGTTTAATTAACAATACGAGGAACGAGTTAGAATTCATAAATGGTTGTCTTAATATGAAATACAAATATACTCATTGGAAACAAGTAAAACCTATATCGGGTAAGAACCCATTTGAGACCCTACTTGATTTATTCCAACAACTGTTGACCATTGCCAGTGGTGATGTATCACAATCACTTAAATGGCTAACCAATTTGGATAAGGAGTTTGAAATTACAGACAGTTTTGAAGAAAAATATAGCCCGGCTGATTTTATCCAAGATTTAATAGACAAGGGATATATCGATCAGGATAATGACACCAATACCATGGTCATTACTCCAAAAACTGAAAAAAGCCTGCGAGATCGCTCATTAAATGAAATATTTAGCAGCTTGCGAAAAGGAGGACAGGGTGATCACAAAACTAATTTTAACGGGGCAGGCGTAGAGCGACAGTCAGAAACAAGACCTTGGAATGGTCATGAAGAACTTGTCAACTTAGATACAACCGGTACAATGATTAATATGCTTAAGCATAGTAGTATTGAATCATTGGATTTGTCAGAAGATGACTTGCAAGTATATGAAACAGATTATCACACGCAAGTCTCCACTGTACTATTAATTGATTTAAGCCATTCTATGATTCTATATGGTGAGGATCGAATTACACCAGCAAAAAAAGTTGCGATGGCTTTGTCTGAATTAATCATGCGCAGCTACTCAAAAGATACCTTAGACATTGTGGCTTTTGGCAACGAGGCATGGCATATTTCAGTCAAAGATCTACCTTACTTGAAAGTGGGGCCCTATCACACCAACACCAAACAAGGTTTAGAAGTTGCTCGTCATATATTGCAGCGCAAAAAGTTTGCGAATAAACAAATATTCATGATTACAGACGGGAAGCCGTCTTGTATGTTTGAAAATGGTAAACTCTACAAAAACAGCTTTGGGTTGGATAGGAAAATTGTCAATAAGGTATTAGATGAAGCAGTTAAATGCAGAAGAGAAAAAATCACCATAACAACGTTCATGATAGCTTCAGACCCTTATTTACAGCATTTTGTACGTGAAATGACTGAAGCTAATAAAGGAAAAGCTTATTTTTCTAGCTTGGATAATTTAGGTGGGTTTATTTTCGAAGACTACATTAAAAATAGAAAACGCCGGGTGCATTAACTGTGAAACCAGCGTTTTAAAAGTTTTCTCAACTATGCTCACCTGAGTTTGACCCCAAGCATTTATGAAAAAGCTACCCAGCTCTTTAAGGATGTGCCTTTACCGTTTTAATCGGAGTTAGTTAAACATACCCAGTTCTTCCATCACCGATTGAGTAATATCAAACTTGGCTCTGAAGTCTTCCGATGCATATAAAATTATCATATCACCAGAACTAGTGGTGGTGTTTAAGACATAGGATAAACCCTGTTTCTGAGCTACTGCTTCTATAGCTGATCCTATTTGCTCAAGTAGTGGGCCTACTAATTCATCCCGGCGTTGTGCAAGCTCTTGTTCAGCCACTTCTTGAGCTTGTAAAAGTTCTTGTTGTAATTGTCCCAAACGTGCTTCTTCTTGCTGCTGTGCTTCTGCGGAAATCACACCTATCTTTTGTTGGTATTCTGCAACTTGTCCTTGAAAATCTTGCTCCAAAGTCGACAGTTCCTGTTGTTTACGGGCGGTAAAATTTTGCAATCTTTGTTGGACAGCACGCATTTCTGGCATGTTGGCTAATATTGACTGTGGATTTACATACCCTATTTTCAATTCTGAATTACTGGATTGCGCCTGAGCTTGTAGGTTAAGCACAATACTAAGAAATAAAATAACTGCAATACGTAACGTTCGCATGTGGATGGATTAATTTAGTTGATATTAATTTTCTGAATCATTTCCAGAAGTAATCATTCGAGAGAGTACTTCCTGGGTGATGTTAAGTTCTTCGGCACTAAAAAATACAATAGCATCGCCATAAGAGGTGGCTTCGTTAAGTATTAAATCAAGGCCTTTTTCTTGTGCTACTTCTGCCATGACTTGATCCATTTTCTCAATAATTGGCTGTAGTAACTGTGCTCTTTTCTGGGTGATTTCGTTAAGATAATTCTCTCTCTCTTCTTGAAGTTGCTGATCACGGGCTAATAGATCTTCCTCTCTTATGATTCGAGCTTCTTCGTTAAGCATACTTCTGGCCTCCTCATAGGCAACAAAATCTTGTTGAAGCTGATTGGCTTTGGACATTAATTCAGTGTCTCTTTGTTGAACAAGTTGCTCGATTTGTTGATCTACAAACGCAACCTCGTCCAACTGGCTTAACACTACCGAAGGATTCATGTATCCAATTTTTACTTGGGCTTGAGCTTCTATTGTGAACAAGAAAATCCAAAGTAATGCGGAGAAAATAAAATGTTGTTTCATAGTCGTTTTAAATGTGAGTCAAAAAATACCGTAAATTTTGCTTAATTACCTATCCTTATTTATGCGTCAATTATCTAAATCAATACCTAACTCGAACAAGATATCGGCAGTGATATCAAATTCAGCTCTAGCATATATCATATAGATATCACCACTTCGGTCAAAGATATAATCGTATCCTTTCTCGAGGGCCACGGTCCTTGCCGCGCTGAATACTTTTCGCTGAATTGGTTCTAATAAATCACTTTGCTGCTGAAAATATTCCCCTGTTGGTCCAAATTTTTGCTGAAGGAAGCTTTGATGCTGTTTTTTCTTTTGTGCAATTTCTGCTAGTTTTTGACTCCTGATCTCTTCAGTATATAAAATTTCTTTGGCTTGATAGTCTTCTTCTAGCGCAGTTACTTCGTCTAGCATTTCCTGTGCTTCTTGCTGCCAACCGCTGCTTAGTAGTTGTAATCGCTGTTCAATTCCACCGTATTCAGGTAGTTGGGCAACGACTAAATCCGACTCAAAATAGCCAATCTTTTGATCTTGAGCTTTGCTCTCAGTACTACTTATTGCTATAATCGCAATACACACTATAAGAGAGATAATACGTGCGTTCATAAATGAGAATTGAATGTTGTTCATCATATACTAAACTAAAATGGTGCACCAATATTAAACAAAAATTCCCATTCTCCTGCAAGCGTATTGGTTCCTTCAATTCCATCTAATCGGTATCCGTAACTCAAATCAACCAGTCCCAATACCGGAAGATATAAACGAGTTCCAATCCCAATTGCGCGCTTTACATTAAACGGATCGAAGGTGGCAAAATCATTAAATGCATTGGCTGCATCGTAGAAAGCATAAGGTATTAGTTGCAACTGATCATTACTCACTGCCGGGTAACGTAATTCAAGGGAGTATTTGTTATACACACGTCCCCCCACCTGCCGGCCATCAATAATTGGCGCTATGCTTCCATCATTACCACCTGGATATCCTCGTAAGTCGATATTGTCGTACAAGAAGCTCTGCCGTTGCTGTAGTTGGGTTCCACCGACTAAGAATCGCTGAAAATTGGATCTTCTATCAGTAGTGAAAAAGCCAATGAATCCAAAATTTACCTGACTGGTGAGCACTAATTTCTCAACGATGGGAATGTGGTATTGATAGTCTGTTTTAATTTTATAGTATTCGGAAAGACCTGGTAATGGCGGAGCTACTTCAAAGGAAAGACCTAATTTAGACCCTGTATTAGGTGAGATGAAATTATCTAAGGAATTTCGCTCGAAAGTCTGATTTATTGAAATTATAGAAGAAGTTCCAGCTGATAAAAAGGAGGTTGTACCCTGAACATCGTATAGTTGATAACCTAGAGCCGTTCTGCTTGAAAAGTAATCATCCGGCCATCGTAATCGCTTCCCAAGAGAAACAGAAGAAGAAAAAAGCCGGTTTTTTTCAGAGAAGCCACGATATTGTATAAAGTTGTACGATAGATTTACCCCAAGTGAGGTGGGTTTCCCGTTTAACCAAGGCTCTACGAAACCAAAGCTGTAACTTTGAAAGCCTGTCCCTGTCACCTGAACACCCAAAGAAAGATTTTGTCCATCTCCTGAAGGAAATGGGGTAAAGTCACCAGCTAAGGCTCGCTGTAGTGAAAAGTTATTAAAATTAAGACGGGCAGAAATTAACGCACCAATCGCGCGGCCACCATACCCACCTGAAAATTCAAAATTCGACGTACTTGCAGATTCATCAACCAGAAAAGATACATCTACTTCTTTGTCTTGGGGTATAGGTTGTACATCGGGAGTGATGTTTTGGGGGTCAAAAAATCCTAAGGTGCTAAGTTCTCTAACCGATCGGACTATAGCCTCACGACTGTATGTGGCACCAGGGATCGTTCGTAATGTTCTCCGAACAACGTCGTCATGAGTTTGCGTATTCCCACTAAATGACACCCTACGTATAGTTGCAATTTCATCTTCGTATATATCAAAGTGAATATCCAAGGAGTCATCATCCACCTTGGAGATCGTTGGTATGGCTTGAAAAAACAAATAGCCTATGTTCTGATACAAACTGTTTATGTCGGTCGAGGTTTTATTGAAGTTTAAATTTTCATCGTATCGCGTTTGATTAAATACATCCCCTTTTTCAAAACCTAGTGACTGTGTCAATTGGGCATCGGTGTACACGGTGTTTCCATCCCAACTAATGTCTCGCACTTTGTATTGAGGCCCTTCATAGATAGTAAAGGCTAAACGTAGTCCTTGCTCACCTTTACCAAAGTCATCTACCCATAAGCTATCAGAAATAATTCTAGCATCGACATGACCTTCCTCTTGAAAATGGGTCACAAGATTGGTCACTCCTTCTTCAAAGTCTTCTTGCTTATAAAGCTTTTTGGACAAAAATTTCCACCAAGCGTCTTCTTTAATCGGTTTAATCACCTTCAATAAATCTTTTTCAGTGAACCGCTCTAGCCCAATAAACTGAATATCTTTGATTTCTAACTTCTCGCCTTTTTGCACTTCAAAGTATAGAATAGAACGGTTTTCAATTTCATCTGACGCTTCTACCCTTGTAGCAACTTCCGTTCCCCATAATCCTTTTTCTTTAAAAAATCGGGTGATGGTGCGTTTAGCTTGTTCTAAACTTGCATCGGTAATTGCGGCGCCTTGAACCAAAGTTATAAGATCTTCTAAGTCTCGGGCTTCTGATTTTTTAATCCCTTCGATTTTGTATTCAAGCATTCTAGGCTGCTCAACTACCTGTATGAGTATGTCCAAGCTAGTAAGAGATTGATTTTCAATAAATACTTGTACATCGGAAAATAAACCTACTCGAAATAATCTATTTATTGCATCCGGAATGTCATCACCCGGATGAGTTATTACCTTTCCCTCAACCAATCCACTCGTGTTAATGATGAATTGAGTTCTTGTGCTTTCATTTCCCTGAACTCGAACCTGAGAAATACGATATTCCTCAGGATTTTCCAATGTGGGATCGGTTATTTGTATTTGCTGGGAGTAGGCGGTAAAATTACTACCAAATAGCATAATAGCAGTGAACGCAAAAACAATTATTAATGAACGTGTTCTTGCATTTTTCGGGGTCTGTAAGATCTTGATAAACAATGTATAATCCTTCAAGCTGATAGTTTTTTACTGTAACGAACTAGTTACTTATTTCGTCTTTATTTTTTTTGCGCACTTTGCCAAATCTTCGATCTCTTTTTTGGAAGGATTGAATAGCCTTATATAATTCGTTACGCCTAAAATCTGGCCAATATAATTCGGTTATGTACAGCTCGGAATAAGCCAACTGCCATAATAAGAAGTTGCTAATGCGATATTCACCGCTGGTTCTAATAATTAAATCCGGGTCTGGTATATTAGCCGTAGAAAGATGATCCCCAATCATTTGATCATTAATTAAATTAGGTGCTAGTCTACCTTCTTCTACATGTTTAGCAATTTTTTTTACAGCTTCAGTTATGTCCCATCTACCAGAGTAACTCAGGGCTAAACATAATTCCAAGCCTGTATTATCTTTGGTTAACGAAATTGCCTCATCTAATTCTTTAATACAATCATCAGGAAATCGATCCATCTGACCAATAGTGACCAAGCGAATGTTGTTTCGATGGAGATTATCTGCCTCTTTCCTTAGCGAGGATACCAATAGTCGCATTAAGCCTCTAACTTCGGCATTAGGTCTTCCCCAGTTTTCTGTCGAAAAAGCGTATAGAGTCAGGAATTTAACCCCGAGTTGAGCACATGCCTCTGTAATATCTCGAACGGAGTCCACACCTACCTTATGCCCAAAAAGCCTAATATTTCCTTTGCTTTGAGCCCAACGCCCATTGCCATCCATAATGATGGCGATATGCTCCGGTAAGACACCTGAATCGATTAACTCTTTTTGTCGATTCTTGTCTTCCTGCGTCTGTTTTGTTTTAGTGAGACTAAGCTCTTTCAAAGGGATTATGATTTGTTCTTTTCAATTCAGCAAATTAGAGCTTTATTGAAGCTTATTCAAGAAAAAAGCGGTTAATTTATACCCACATAAACTGGGTTTTATTTTGATCTAAACCGGCTATTTCAAACTTTCTATTTCATGTATTATTTCTCAGATCATAAACAGACCGTCATTTGGCCTTATTAAGCTGAGATAAACTTCTGCGTACTGTAATCATTTCAAGTAGGGCGAGGGCAGCTTCGGATCCTTTGTTTCCTTTATCTCCTATTCTATCTAATGCCTGTTGAACATCGTCTGTTGTTAGCACTCCAAATGCAACTGGAGTTGAAAAACGAAGGTTTAGCTCTAAAACCCCTTGATTTACCGCATCACAAACATAATCAAAATGTGGGGTTCCCCCACGAATAACGACACCTAAGGCTATGACACCCTCGTAGCGCTTGGTTTCCAATAGCCACTGTGCGGTTAATGGTATTTCGTAGCTACCTGGACAACGAACAATCGTAATGGAATCTTTCTTTACTCCATTTGCCACTAAGGTAGAGATTGCTCCTTCCAACATGGCTTCCGTTATCATCGAATTCCACCTTGAAACCACAATTCCAACCGTTGCATCCTCTACTACTGTACTTGTTGAAACCTCTTGAATCCCTTGTTTATTACTCATGGCTTATTATTAATTATTGGGTATTAAAGCTTTTCTTTGCGTGGCCATTGCCTTCATTTTAATCACGTTATTATAGGAAGTAGCTACCGTGCCAATGGGGGTATAACCATAGTCTGGATGCCCATGATAGTCACTTCCACCGGTTTGAAGCAAATGGTGTTGTTGGGCCCACTTTACAAAGTGATTATGTTGTTGATACGAATGACTTGGGTGGATGCATTCAACGCCATCAATACCCAAATCTCGTATCTCTTCGAGCTCATGTTGAGTGAATAATTTTCCTGGATGAGCTAATATAACGGCGCCTCCAGCTCTCTGGACTAATGCAATGAGAGTGTTGGCTTCTAAAAAATAGGGTTGGCGCGTTTCCTCATGAGCAGCTACTAAGTATTTTTGAAAAGCATCTATATGATTGGATACATAGTTTTTTTCTACCAACACCCTAGCTAAATGTGGCCGGGCTAACGTGGCGTGTTTGGATATTGCTTGAACTTCCTGAATGTTTATATCAATATGTTTTTTATTGAGCCAATCTATCATCGATTTCATTCGTCGTCTGCGCTGTACCGAACAAGCGGTTAAATACTCCGATAGTTCTTTATGATGCGGATCAAAATAATAGCCTAAAAGGTGAATATCCTTGTCGTTAAAGGTGGCAGTAAATTCTGCTCCTGTAATTAATTCAATGGGTAATTGTTCTGACTTCAGTATTTCTTCTGCTTTGAGATACCCTTTAATGGTATCATGATCGGTAATGGAAATGGCCTTTAACCCCTTAGCCACTGCTAGATTAAGAACCTCAAAAGGGCTAATTTTACCGTCAGAATAAGTGGTATGAATATGTAGATCGGCTTTCCCAGCCATGAATTAATCAATAAATGAATGATAATCTTGCAAGTCGTCCAACAGTTGTATTCCCGCCATAACCGCTGGATCGAAGGCTAAGCTAGCTGTTTTCCAGGCTTGATTTCCTTGATAAAATCGGATTAATTCCAAACCCAAAACCATCTCAATTTCTTTGGTTTTTTCACTGAAGTTGGATTTTGCCAATGTAGAAATCTGATCGTTTATTCGTTGTAAAGACTCATCTGTATTGGCATTTAAAGCGCTACTATTTTGTAAAGAATAAGCCAATGAGTCCGTTAGTGACAACATGTCATTCCATATCTGCAAACGAGTAGGATCAAAATTTTCCATGAATCGATTGGTCATAATGTGAATAAGCTCATCATCAATCGTGGCAGTCATGGGTAGCTCAATTTGCTGAATAAAATCGCTTACCAAACCCAAACGAAGCAGCTCCGACTGGAACGCACTCAGTAATTCCGTAGTAACCTTGAGATCGGGTTCAATGCCCATTCCTCCTCGTACTATTCTTCCATTTAGGGTCTTATATTCGGTATCATCCCCTCGTTGTAGGACACTATTATTGGTATCGTGAGTGTATTCAAGACTCTGAATACTTCTTCCAGAAGGAATATAGTACCTTGAGATGGTGTATTTCATAGAGTTGTTGAATGGTAAGGGTTTGACTATTTGAACCAAGCCTTTTCCAAAACTTTGTTCTCCTAACACAATTCCTCTGTCTAAATCCTGCACCACCCCTGATAAAATTTCACTTGCGCTAGCACTCCCTTGGTTAATTAGTATGACCAGAGGTCCGGTGTATCCAGCGTCTTCACGTGTTATATATCGCGTGTTATATTCTTCTAACCGACCTACCGTTTCAACCACGGGGATGTCTGCATTGACCAGAAAGTCTAACATCTGTACCGACTCTTGTAATAATCCACCAGGGTTTCCTCTTAAATCTAGGATTACTCCTTGAAGCTCAGATTCCTGCCTAATAGCCTGTAAAACATGCCTAAATTCCTTATTTACCCCTTGTCCAAATTCGTTTATTTGGAGATAGGCTACACCCTGTTTAGGCTCATTTTTGGTGGAGTCCTTAGATTCTAATTCCTGGGTATCGGTATTTAACTCAACGACTGGTTTCCCGCTTGGATCAAGTAAGGCTGCATAACCCAGGCTCTTTGGCTCAAAGTTAGCACGAAAAAGTTGCAGTTGATCCACCGTAGCGTTTGGAGTTTTAATGGTGACGGTGACCTTCGAACCCGTTTCGCCCATCAACAAGCTTTCTATTTCCTCGGGCTCAAGGTTTTCAGTAGACAATCCATCAACCGATTGGATAGCATCTCCGATGCGTATACCTGCTCTTTGGGCTGGGCTACCGTCGATCACACGTACCACAATAGCTCTATTTTCTTTTTTATCGACCTGAATACCTATACCAGAAAAGTTACTTCGACTTAGTATTTCCGCCTGTTCATTACTACTTACGTCGAAATAATTGGTATAAGGGTCAAGGCTTTCAAACATCGCATTAAGCCCTACTCCCATAAGTGTTAGTGGATCTATATCGTCAACATACTCGAGTACAATTAAGCTAAATGCTTCGGAAAATATGTCTAAACTCTGTTTAATCCGGAAATAAAGATCTTTTTGTTGATAGGCTACTGAGGAAATCCCTAGGAGGACGAGAAGTCCAATAAGTAGCTTTTTTCGCCCATTTTGTCGAAAATTAAGGGGCTGATTGACCATTACTATCGGACCTTAAGTACTTGTCCAACATAAATAGTGGATCCGGATATCGCATTTAGCTCCCTCAATTGTGAAGTGGATATGCCAAAACTACGAGCAATAGCTGTCAAGGTATCGTTTCGTTTAACCACGTAGGTAGAGGTGTCTTGTTCACCAAATATGTTTTCGCCCCCTCTTTGTCGACGTTCTAAATCTTGTTTGTCGTTAAAACTGAGACTGTTTAACGCTTTATAATGTTCTTCCCGATTTTTTGGCACATATAATGTTAGATTTTGACCTACCCGAATGGTATTCCCAATTCCGTTCCAACTTCTTATTTCCGATGCGCGCACATCATGCCACTCGGCGATATGGCCTATGGTGTCTCCTGTTTTTACTCTATATAATAATTTAATAGAGTTGGCCGGGACCGAACTACTTGAAGAGCTAGAACGAGTAGTAACTGTTCCACTTTGTTGATTGGTGGGACGATTTACGGATAATTGGTTCACCGATCCTGCTGGAAGTGGTACTGCAATGACTTGACCAGGGTATATGATATTGGATAGGTTATCATTACTTGCATAGATGCCACTTACGCTCGTTCCATACCTACGCGCTATCAATCCAATGGATTCGCCACTTTGAACAGTATGCATGGTGATACTTTGGTTTTGACTTTCTCGAGGTAAACTATCATAAATAGCTAATAAGTCATTCGCCTTGCCAACAGGCACTTTCAATGCATATTTCGAGCCTGGAGGGGTTGCCCAACGCAACAGTTCTGGATTATATTCTTTTAGTGTTTCCGTGGATATAGCCATGGCTTCTGCCAGTATTTCTAATGACATAAGTCCATCAACCTCGACTGTCTCATAGGAATATGGCTCTTGGTCATAGTTAGTTTGAAAACCAAATTCTTCAGGACTCAGATTAATCATGGTTGTGGCGATAAAACCAGGTACATACCCACGTGTTTCTCTCGGCAAATATGGATAGG
>Ga0233432_10000145_pt1 | contig 65383 bp, 67 predicted proteins | sample SI_122_August201_6_FD_179870 | JGI IMG/M metagenome (GOLD analysis project Ga0233432, IMG submission 179870) | Seawater microbial communities from Saanich Inlet, British Columbia, Canada - SI_122_August2016_10_MG | ecosystem: Environmental > Aquatic > Marine > Inlet | place: Canada: British... | reverse complement strand
ATATCAATCCTTCAAGTGTAATATTTTTATTCAACTGTAAACATGAATATTCTTTAGTATAATCTATAGTTTCTATATTCGTTAAAATATAATTTTGAATACATTTCTTAACAAAGAAACTTTTTATAATCTTACCATCTTTTAAAATACCTAATTCATCATTTTTTCTTATCTCATGATCTAATATTTCTAAACAAAGATAATCTTTAGAATCATGTTTTATCGGTTTTATTAAGTTTATAGGATAAATATCATTTTTTTCTGATGGAGACATCATTAGATAATTTAATATTTTAATATTTAATGTATTTTTACATTGAATATCATCCTCTGTAATACATTCATAAGTATAATATTCTTTATCATTAAAAGTTTTGGTATCTTTTAAAGTGAATTGTAAATTATCTTTATAATTAAATTGAACAATTATTGTTGGATTTGAAAATAAATTATTATCTTCTTTCACTAAAGTTATTTTTTGTGGTTTGAATATGTCAAAATTTACATTCACAGAAAAATCATAGCGATTTAATGAATTCGTATTTCTTACACTTGAATGAATAGTAAAATTTTTATATTTTTTATCTTTTTTTATTTCGCTGTTTAAAATTGTTTCTTTCACTGGATCTTGTTTTACTATTTTTGGTGAAGTATTATTTAACGGATTCGTATTTTTAAATTCATTTAAATATATCTTACCCATATGATTAATTAATTCTTTGTTTAAAATACTTAATTCATCTGTATTTATAGTTTCAAAGATAGTAGAATAGTTTCTTCTATATAATTCAATATGATATTTTGAATGAGTTATATCATTTCCAGTCTCGTCCTTTATTAATTTAGAAATAGTTTCATATATGTAATTTTTATTTCGTTTAGAAAAATACATGTCGTAAAGTGACATTAATTAAAGATTAAATTTATTAGAATAATATTCTTTAAACTTATTTAAGCATAAATCCCTGCTTCCATATATTTTCTTATATCACTTTCAGAACAATAACCTTTTATTGCTTCATATTCTATTTGTTTTTCACCTGATTGTAAACTATAATTACCAACTCTACCCTCTTGTGTTTCATTTTCATCTTTACGAATATTTATTGTTCTATCATTATTCATCCTAGAAATCAATTCACTTTCAATACAATTTGAATCATCAAAAATTGTATCATAACAACATTCTTTGAATCTATTTGTGGGTTCAAAAGTAGCCGAACATGATGACTCATATTCTCCTGTACACTTTTCATCCGTGTTAATACATTCTTTAAATTGATCTGATGTTAAATCACTAACATCCTCTCTGTTTTTAACATAATAACAATTATTACCACTATTACATCCCGATTCATCATTATATGAACTACATGGTGCTGGAGGTGGGGGTGGAGTAGAAGGGGGTGGAGTAGAAGGGGGTGGCGAAAAAACAGAGTTATAATCTTTACACTCATTTTCATCACCAGACCAAGCACAAGGATTATCGGTTTTATTTAGACATAATGATTTAGTTTTATTTATACAAGAATCATTGCTGTCAAGATAGTTTTGAATCCCTGGTATTATTTGAACAAATAAAATAGGGGAAAAAGCCATCCATCTAAATATTTCTGAATTATAATGTTGTGTTGTCCAAGGCCAAGGTTTAGTTAAGTAAAATCCAACGAATAGACTTACTATCATAAGTAAAGCCGGAGGCAATGGATTTTTAATGCCATGTGATATTGGATTATTTTCCTTAAAAAATATAATATTTGCCACTAGAACTAAAATGAAGATTATTATACCCAATACATATATCGCAAATGTAGATATTGCTATAATCCCTCGATTTCCCGGAGCCGCTCCCCTGAAAACCACCCCTAATATACAAATTAATGAAATAATACATATATAAAACCACATAAAACCCTCTGTATAAAGTGCTTCCCAAAATGAAAACTTATATTTCGAACCAGATGGTTCGTCATCATCGACCTTTTCATCCACTATATATCTTTTGAATGATTCTATATTATAATATACTTCTGTATTAACATCACTACATTGCGGAGATCCGGAATCATTATATCCTGGAGCATTAGAGCAAGCCCCCCCTTCATAATTACAAGCAAATGAAGTGCTTGGTGGATCAGATTCTAATCCACATCCTGCTACATTTGGATAAAACCAATTAATACTACTAATTGATATACTAATCGCTGCTATTGACAAGTATAGAAGACAAGTGACTACCGTAGATATTGTAATACCTGCGAAATTATTAAAACGATTAATCATAATAAGTAAAAACACAAAGAAGAATATTAATTCCCATAAAAATCCAAGAGCCATATTTAAATAATTTACCCCCTTCACCCAGTCCTTTTTATAATCGGGTATATTTTTAAACGGCCAAATCATATTAATATTATCATATAAAAATATTACGGACTTAATGAGCGTGTCGTAGATGGAATACCATTGTCATTGTTTAAACCATTACCACCATTACTCGGAGCACCCATATTACCACGAGGCATTCGGGGCATATCATCTAAAGATACCTCACCTACTTCAGGTTGTGTGGATAAACTCTGAGTAACCATTGTATTAGTATTATTATTTAATGAATCAACTTGCATAGTATTCTTAGTAGCTACAACGTCACGACTACCATAAGTCATATCATGATTAGGTTCTAAAATACTATCTGTAGGAAATGCTTTTTGTGGATCATAAAAATCATAATCAGGCATTAATTCATAACTTTCATTACTCTTGACATCAAAATATTTGCCATTTTGTGTAATACCAGGATTTCTACCAGGGAATATACCACCAACTATATCATCTACAGTAGGACAATTTGCATTTGCGTTACAAGGGGGGCATTTTCTATTACAATCAGGGCATTGAGGACATTTCTGATCTGCTGGACAAATACAATCGGGGCATTTTCCATCATTGTCGCAGGTTAAACTTGGGCAAGTAGGGCATTGAGGACAAGCTTTGCCTTCTGGACAAGCGGGGACAGAAGGGCAAGCAGGGCATTCCATTTCTAATTGAGAAATCTGAGATTTTAAATCACTTGTTGTTTGAGACATAAAATAAACCATTAAACCAATCACAAACAATAAAAATAATGCGAAAAATTGAAGAATTTCACTGTATTGTTTTGGATTATCAAAAATATAAGTAAACATGTATATATTGAATATAGAATTTATTTCTAATAATATAATTAAATTTATATATACCATTTATCTTTATCTTTTTTATCTTTATTTCTATTTGTATCATGAAAAATAAAGAATAATAATAATCCAAATAATATTCCATCGTTTGTTAAATATGCTAAAACAAACAGTAATGCGACGAATGAGTGAAACAAGGCGAATGTAAATTTATTATAAATGCTATAATGATAGATGCCATCTCCTATTATAGATTGTATATTACTCCCAGTCACTTGATGAATTGGCAAAACAGCTACTACTAGGAAAAATAACAAAAAATATTTCGGAATGTAGGATATATTTTTAAAATTATCAATATAATACTTTATAGAACTCATTTATATATTGAATATAGAAAAAATTTATAATCTTACAAAATATTCATTTCTTAATTGAATCATTAATTTATCATTTAATTTTGTATCTAAATATTCTTCGAAAGATAATCCTTCTAACATCTTCTTAATAAAATGAATCGCATACATCCCACATTGTGAATTCGCTTTTTGATATGAATAATCATTGTAAAAATAAAGTGGTTTACGTTTACATTTTTTACCCTGGTTAATCGCTTTATTTATCAATGTTTCAATTTCTTTACTCGGTTTTCTACCAAAACTATCAAAATAATAAATACCATAATCCGGACTGTTATGTCTTCCTAAATCCATATACATTGAAATCCAATGTTCGCCATCTTTGGTACTTGGATCAGTGTTAAATACAATACCTATTTTAGATTCACCTTTGTCTAAATGTTTTTTCATGTCAAACCTACATAAATTACTTACAGAGCATTTTTTAAAATCCATTGGAACAGCCCCATAAAAGTAAAATTTTTTATCTGAATCCATGTGTTGTTTGAGGCAATCTTCTATTTCAAAAGTAGATAACCATTCATTGTAATCTTTAATCCATTCTTCGGGCATAAGCGGTTTAAAACTTTGTTTAAATTCTTCTTTTGAACTACCTAAATGCTTCATTAAAGACTGTATCTTTAGCCAACAGGCTTCAGATGAACAATTTGATATTTTAGAAATTTCTTTACAAATATCTCCGTGAATATCCTCTGGAGATTGTTTTAAATCTATAGGATTTATTTTTTTATCTTTTCTATCCATAGTATTTAATGCTTTTGCTACTTTAATTACAATATCATCATCGAGACAACTACCGTCTACATCGTTTTTACCCGGAGAACAATGATTACCTTTATACATCTTTTTCCTCGCTCCACCTTGAGCCCCTCCTTCTAATAAACCATTACCCCCTTCTAACTCATTCATATCCCCCCCAATTAAATCCATCTATAAATTCATAATAGAAATTTATTTAAAGTCATATTGTCTAATTTAATTAGCCATTATGAATACTCCCGAAGTTAATAATTTAAGTGAAAAGAAAAATCAAATACAAGATTTATTACAAGATATTTTTAATGAATATAACCGAATGAATGAAACTAAAATTCAAAACAATTGTGAAAAAGATTTAGAAATGAGAATCATGATTGAAACTATAAGGACTCTTGAAACCTCCGAGAAACAAGGGGTTGATGAAATACGTAGTTTAAAGAAAACTATCCATGAATATGAAACATTAATAAATAATCTCAATGATAAACTTGAAACCGTAGAAGAAGATAAACAAGAAGAAAATAGATTTGATATGGTAAGAATACAGGCAAAAGAAATAACTGAAAAAGATAGAGAAATTGATAGATTAAATGGTTTAATAAACCATTATAAAAATAAAAATATGAAAGATGATAACCAAATAGATTCTGTGATAACAAAAGTTGAATGTAAGAGTGTTTCGGAAATAACATTACAAGAAGTAAATGAAGTCACAAGTGAAGTCGCAAATGAACTAGTAAATGAAGTCGCAAATGAACTAGTAAATGAAGTCGTAAATGAAGAAACCGGTGAAGTTAATCCTAATTTTATATATGATAATAAACAAAATTTAGAGCAGAAACCTTCAAATATATCAAAACCTAATAGCGTACCAGAAGCACATGAACCAGAACCATCCCCCGATGGAAGTATTAAATCTGATATAGATTTATCATCGGTTGAAATATCTGAAGTTGAAACTGAACAAAAAATGGATAAAGGCAAGTTAATTATTGTAACTTCAAAAAAAATTAAATATTATGCATATGAAAACGAGGTTCCTCAAACAGTTTATGAATTTAATGGTAATAAGATAGCAGATAAGCCATTGGGATCACGAATGAAAAATGAAAAAGGTAAATACAAGGTTCAACTATTTGCTCTTTAATAAGTTGATATATCTTTCACTAATTTCATCTTTTGTTGAAGCATGTTTAAATGTTCCTAAAAATCTCTTCGTATCATTAAGATACAATTCTATTAAATATGGATCTATATAATTTTTTCTACAGACTGTTGCTGTGTTATTCAGTTTATGTGCTGTTTTATGTACCGCTTCATTAATATTTTTTTTCTTTTGTGTTTCAGATTTAGGATTATCATATTTTAATATTTCTGTTATAAAACTTAAATTAGCTACCCATGTTCTAAAATTTTTACTACTGAAGTTCCCAAATCTTTTTAGATATTTATTCACATCAATGGATTTTAATGAATACCAACAATTACCTCTTCGGTAAGTAAATATGGGATCATCTTTTTTTAATGTTTTCTTTTTTATACGAAGATTACGACTTAATCTTTTACTACGCATTTTACTACGATTTTGTACTCCTTTTTTACCGATAAAATCAACACTTACAGTGTCACCACTAATTTTAACATGTCGCGATTCTAAAGTAGTAGCACCAAATGAATCATTTTCATTTTTGTATTTTTCTGAGCCGATTCGGATACCACAATCAACGACTAACATCAATGCCATTGCTATCTGTTTTTCTTTCGTATCGCCCTCTGAATACAAATCTCTTTTTACACTATTCATTATCTTTTGATAACTTTCGCCAAATTCAATCATTTTATGAAATTTTTTTTTACTATTTTTTTCGGTGAATTTTTTATTATAAATATATTGAGGTCTTTGTTTCTCATCATAACCAATCGCTAAAACTTTGTCTTTCTGATTTAAATTAATCTTAACATCATCATATGCGGGTGGGATATATAAATTTTGAATAACTTTTTTAGCTACAATACTATTTACTTTATTATCATTCGTATCAAAATACTCATATTTATATTTATTTTTATGTTTTGATTTAATACATCGTGTAATATATTCTTTCATCTACTTTCTTTTAGATTTTCTTTTTTTAGATTTCTTTTTAGATTTCTTTTGATGATTTTTTTGTAAATGTAATCTTTCGATGGGTATATTCATACATTCATGATTTAATTGAACCCAATTATTAGGCTTATCTGTGTTTTCAAAATTATAACCAAATAATCTCATTAAATCTCTGTCAAATCCTGCTTTTCTAAACGCAATCTCATGTGGGCGCTTTTTAGCACCACTTTGACCTTTATGGGGATCACCATGAGATAACATAGGGAAGGCGTTTATTTCTAAACATTTAACACTTAAATCCTCTTGAACGATATAATCAGAACCCCATATTTGGTATATTTTATTTAAATCCGTGTGAAATGGTTTATTTTCACATCTTTTATATTCCTCAAGGATGTCTGTAAATAATAATGACATTTCTCTTATATTTTGAAATAAATTTCTTATAATCGTTTTATACTGAGGTAATTCACTTAATCTACACATTTTTCGAGTATCAGTGATATTATAAACCCCTTCTTCATCAGCTTTCCAATGAGACACATGAACATTTTTCCTCATTTGTTTTTTAGGAACAAACGTTTTCCCAGATTTATCTTTTACAGTTAAAGGATATACTTTATTATTCTTACCAACATAACAGTCTTTATTATCATATCTTAACGGAAATAATGTACAATAAAGTAAAGCATCGTTGTAAGCATATGTTTCACCATTACCCTTTGTTAATGAATATACTCTTAAGTTATATTTATAACCACCTTTTATTAAATGGGATTTTCTTATCCCTTTTTGTAAAATATATTCATGATGTAATGCTTCCATTAAACAAGGGCCTTGAATATTACTACTTTTATCTTCAACTTGAAATATTTTTTGATAATCTTCGTATGTTGATATTAAATTTATACCTTTTCCATGAACACCGAATATTTGTTTAAAAAACCATAAATCATTATCTTGAAAATCTTCTGGCGATAATCTCTGATTATCCCAATCAGTTATCGTATAAGGAGCTAAATGAGTTAAGTTTAACTTTTCTAGCCTCTTATGCCAACTATATAAACAATCTACAATCGCTGAAAATCCAATCTTATTCCAAACTTTTATTTCTGAATTTACTTCGGGGGCAGAGTATGTATCCCAATAAGAAAACTTTGACATCTCTTCTGGTGTAGCACTATACCATCCCTTATCTTTCAAATAATCCGCTAAATTATGACTTCTATTGATATGAAACGACATTTAAAATATCTATATTATATATATATATATAAAATGTTTGCTTTGATAAAAAATATTTTACTGAGTGGTTTAGCGCTTTCTAATCAGGATTTTATTTTAAAACATAATTCTGAAAATCATAGTTATATTGTAGGTGAAAATAGATTCATTAATAAGACTTATAACGACGAATTTACCAAAATGAATCATTTTAGTAATAATATAAATTCAACAAATATTATATCAGAATTTTATGATTTATATAAAAATAGTGTAGATTGGAGAGAAAAATTTAAAGTAAGTTCAGTAAAAAATCAAGAATCATGTGGTTCTTGTTGGGCATTCTCATCTGTTGGAGCTGTAGAATCAGCCTGGGCTATCAAGCATAATATCTTATATAGTCTTTCTGAACAAGAATTAATTGATTGTTCTTCACAGAATCATGGTTGCGAGGGTGGAAGTATGGTTAAATCTTTTCAATATATTATTAATAATGGTTTATGTGATAATTCTTCTTATCCTTATGTAGCAGAAGACGAACAATGTAATAATACTTGTCAATCATTAGTAAAAATCAGTAATTATAGTGATATTATACCGAATCAAGAAAAGATGTTAATGAGAGCCGTTCAACATCAACCAGTATCTGTCGCGATTCAGGCTAATAAGAGATCATTTCAAATGTATCAAAGTGGTATTTATTCTGATCCTGATTGTGGATTTGAATTAGATCATGGTGTTTTATTGATTGGTTATGGTCATGATAAAAAATATGATATGGATTATTGGATCGTAAAAAATTCATGGTCTGAATCTTGGGGTGAAAATGGTTATATAAGAATTCAAAGGAATATAAATGATGAGAGGGGATTATGTGGTATTGCTATGGCGCCTAGTGTACCTATTGTATAATTTAATTCAAATCCATTAAGACTTCTCGTTTTAATGAATACTTCTTTTCAACTTTACGCTTATTTTTCATAAAAGTAATTAGTTCTTTGGCTTTTTCATCTGAATCAAAATATTCACTAAAACACTCTAATAGAAATTTATTACTATATCCTTCATAACTATTACTTACTGTTGGAATAATGCTTGTATTCAAGGCTTGAATATTGAATGTTGGAATCTGTGATTTTTCAACATTACCTATATCAATCTCATGTAATATTTCTTCACTTAGTTTATCCCTCATTTCTTTCACAGGTTTAATCTTTTCTTTCATTTTATCATTGTATTCTTTGAGTTGATTGTCACACTGAACCCACTGAACAATTTTAGATTCCATCTTATATTTATACTAATTTTGTAATAAAATTTTAAATCAAATTTTTAAAAATAACATATTTTTAAATTTAAACACAAGATAACGAAAACGGATATTACTATAAATGCCGTTATTAATGATACCCCTATAAAATAAGGATATAATTGTTCTAATACTTTATCAACTATTGGTTTAATAATATCATTATTAATTGTATTCGTGTGTTCTTCTCTTTTAATCTCCCTTTTCATTGAATCTAATAATTTTGTTGTGATAGTTTCAAACGACATAATTATATTTATATTATTTCTTAATGATATTTTTTAAACTTAAAATTTGATTTTTACCATTTAAAATATTATCAAGAAGTATATTTATACTAAAATGGGTATTAAAGGACTCACTCAATTAATAAAAAAGAACTCCCCAGATTCTATCAAGCATGTTGGATTATATACTATGAAGGATAAACGAGTCGCCATAGACACAAGTATTTTCCTTTATAAAAGCCTGATGAATGTCCGATCAAAGGGAGATTATCTTAGAAACAAAGATGGAAAAGTTGTAAGTCATATTCAAGGATTATATTATAAAGCAAATCAATATTTATCATTTGGTATCACACCTATATTTATCTTTGATGGAAAACCACCTCCAGAAAAGAGTGATTGTATTAAAGCCCGCGTGAAGAAGGTTGAAGAATGTAAAGCCAAGATGGATCTCACTGAAAACGTAGAAGAAAAGAAATCACTTGAAAAAGGAACAATTCGCATGAAAAAAGAATATATTGATGATTTGAAACATCTATTTAGTTTGATGGGTATTTCTTATATTCATGCCCCCGGCGAAGCAGAGGCGTATGCTTCCGAACTATGTCGCATTGGATATGTTGATTCAGTCATTACCGAAGACATGGATACATTATCTTATGGTTGTCCGCAACTATTAAGAGGATGTATTGATAAGAGTATTAAACGACCCGAAGTAGTAACATCTTTTGATTTTCAAAAGATTTTAACTGATTTTCAAATGAATCATGATCAATTTATTGATATGTGTATTCTTTGTGGTTGTGATTATTGTCCTACTATCCCTAAAGTAGGACCTGTTAGAGCGATGAAATATATCCATAAATACAAGACTATTGAAAATCTTATAGAATCTGGAGAAAAGATAACTATACCTGATGAATTTAAATCTAAGTATCAAGTGAGTCGTGGATTATTTAAGATATTTGATGGTAAAATAGATTTAGAAAATTTACCGATTCATAATTCAGATTATGATTCAGAAAAAATTTATGATTATCTGGTGAATATTTGTAGCATGAATCCAAAACGTATTCAAAATTCACTAAAATAAATAAAAATAAATAAATATATTATTTTTTTATTGTATTATATATATAAATGAATTTAGTTAGAATTTTATTGCTCGTGTTTTTAATTTATGCTGCCATGAAACAAAAATCCGAAGAATCTAGAAATGTTATACTCATTGTTACAGGTTTACTTGCAGTGTGTATGATGAATAAAGAAGGATTTGATGATGATATAGTAAAATTAAATCCGGATTCTGGTTGTCCCGCTAGTTCATATACTAAGATGAATACATTTAGTGATATAGTCGAATCTTGTGCAAGTGGAAACGTGATTAATGATGGTGGAACTGGGTGCTCTGATGGTCCGGACACAGATGATATGTCAGACTGCGTTGCTAGTGAGGGATGTTGTGGAAGTAATGCCGAGTGTACAGGGCGACCTTTCTATGGAGATTCAGTTAATGATGACGAATCAAATGTATGTGGCACTACTGGGTTACTTGGTTTAATACAAAAAACTTGTACTTGTAGTTATAGTCCTGCTAGCACTTGGACAGAAGGGGCAGATAACAATTGCGCAGATCCACCATCTCCATCTTAAACAAACTTAAAGATATACCTATACTTTTTTAATATAGAATGAAATCAAATCAGAATTTTAATGCGCTTGATGAAATACCATATGATCAAGCAATCTTTTCAGATAAATTATACAGGAAGATATGTAATTTAGATGATACTTATTCGGTTTTTTGTTTAGAATTTAAGAATGATAATTTTATTTGGGAAAAAATAAAAAATTTCAAGTTACCCGAAGCTTATGAATGTATATCATTTGATAATCTTGTTTATGTAAAAGAAAATAATACTCACATTACAATTTATAATACTCAAGATAACCTTGCTACAAAATTAATGATTTATACAGGTAATAATATGTTAATCTGGGATATCTTAAATATTCCATTTGATATTAATAATTTAAATACACATAGCTTACTAAATTTACCAACTCATATAAATCTAATTAATGAATATACCGAAGAATGTCCAGATGAAAATTTTGATTTATTAGATGATTTAGAACCTATTACATCTGAACCTATTACATCTGAGACTATCCAATTTGAACCACTTCATGGTTGGTCAAGTTTACTTGAACGAAGTTCAGATACCGAAGAAGTAGTAGATTTAGACAATGATTTAGAAAATGATATTGAAATTAAAGATAATTTTGTTTATCCCGAGGATGAATATCATACCGAAATGAATTCAAATGATTTACAAAATAATGAAGAGTATAGACGTGATCCATATGATGGAATATGGTATTCTCATAGTGAATTTATATATTATTATGGTGGTGAAGCTGAATGGGACTTCATGGAATCTAAGAAAGTTTTACTGAGAGAAGAATATTATAAATTTACAAATACTTTTTGTCATTTAAGTGATAAAAAGTTTAAGTTTTTATTTAGAGAATTTAAAAAAACATATTAATATTTATAAAGACCAACCACCCCCGACAAATACTTTTATACCTAAATCTCTGGGCTTTGACGAACCATGACAAGTTAAGATAAAATCAATTAATTTAGGTTTACTCCAACCACTTTCAGTATATTTAAATGTCCCGGGTTCTCTGTTTATCATTTCATTTAACATTTCTCTTAATTCACCCACACCCATAGATTCTATTTCTGAATCGCTTTTATATACATAATCTGTTTTAGTGTTTTTATATTTCTTTTTACCCTGACACACTAATGCCATTTTGACTAGTTCGCTTTTTTTCATATTCTTTAGTTCGCCAAAATTATATGAATCTTTTTCTCTTTCCGCTATTTTCTTTACAATAGTTTGTAAACCACTCTTTCCACCTACATGATCACTTAATAATTCTTCGGTGAATTCATCACTTTTAAATTCTTTTTTTTCTACATTCTTTTCTTTCTCTACTTTAGGTAATTCGGTCTTAGTATCTTTTTTCATAGAATCATGATATTTTTGAACTTTTTCATTCATATCAACTATCTTATCTTTTTCTACCTTTACTTTCCCTATTGGTTCCATATAACTATCATATAATGTATCTCCATTATAAAAATATTCAACTCCTTCATGTGTTATCTCAATAAAATCATCCTCCTCTGAAGATTCGCTTTCTTTTAAATCGTCTTCTTCGTCTTCAAGAATATCTACTTCATCCTCTTCATCCTCTTCATCTATTTCCTCTTTATCATCTTTATCATCTATTTCCTCTTTATCATCTTTATCATCATCATCTTTATCATCTTCTTCTTTATCCGGTTCTTCACTAAAAAAAGATCTTTTTTTATTCCAACCATCCATTCCTTCTTTCCATTCTAAAACATTGTTTACACCACAACTATATAAAGCATGAATTAATTTTTCAGAAGCATCACATTTACTATGAGCACAATAAGTTATTACAGGTACATCTTTCAAATCTAATTTTTTATCACTAACTAATTCTTGTAATATAGGATAATTTTTCAAAGACGATTTTAAGAATTTTAAGACTCTTCTTTCAACACTTTTACTTGTTAATTTATCTAATGATGCTAAAGGTAAATTAACCGAATTAGGTATTTTATCTTTTTCGAAATATTCTGAGGGCAATGCATTGATTATTATAGTATCTTTCTCTTTAATTCTTTCATCAAGATAATCTAAAGATACAGTACATATTACTCTAATCGTTTTTAAAGGTCTCCATACCTTTTCACTGTCTTCTACAATGTAATGAACATGTCTTGGATGTGTTTTTTTATCTTCTTTATAAGGTTGAGGGGTATTAAATACTAAGGTTGTTTCACCTTTATCATCACATTTTTTTAAACCATGATTTTCATATTCACCATAAGCGCTTTCAGGGGGTAGAATAGAATGAATACCTTCACTTTCGTTTGCTGCCCAATAATAAACATGTCTTTCAGAATATTCTTCCCCTAAGGTTAATTTTAAATGTAATGGATTTTCACCTAAATCAGGTTCTAACTCTTTTAACTCTTCGTTTTTTAAACTATAATTTTCATCACATGAAACCATTTTTGGATAGGGTGAATAATTTTCACGCTTTTTAGACCAGTATTCTATCTTTTCTGAATCCAGTTCTTCAGCTAAAAAACAAAAATTACATTTCTCAATAGTGCTATCTTTACTCATTATAATTAATCTTATATAATTTTTACTCATGATTAAATTTAAAATGTTTATCCGTGATTAAAATACTTTATCTGAAATCTTATACAGAGCTCTTAAATTATTTAATATATCATCCATACATTCAAGTATGTATGTTGTAACACTCTGTGTTTTCACAACTTCATCCGCACTTGCTAACTTATGACCATTATTCATAGAAACTATAAATAATATCTTATCTTCTAAGGGGTGAGGTTTCTTATATCCAATTAAATTAATAATTGTATCATCATTTACAGAATATCTCATCATATGACTTTGAATGAGATTACCTAATGTATGAGATTCTCCTTCTACTTCATAACGATAAACATATTCTTTATCTTTTTCAACTGAAACTCTACTTGTTTCTTCTTTTAGAAATTGGATAAATTCTAGTTTTAAATTTTCACATTTTTGAATTAAAATATCAATACTCATCTTAAATAAATTTTCTGAATCAAAATGATGATTGCTCTTTATCGCAAAGTTATAAGATTTTGCTTCACCACTATTATCTCTGTAAAAATATCTTTCACTTTCACTTAATCTAAATTTCTTTTCATAGGATTCTCTTTCATCTTCTGGAATATCTTCTCTAGACATCTTATCTTTTAAAACTTCATTTACCATGTTTTCATCTATTTTAAATGAATAAGTACTTTGAGAAACACCTTGAAATTTAGCATCTTGGTGACCAAAGCCAACTGATGGAGCTCCATAAAATTGAATTTCTTGATAAGTATCTTCGGTATTTGTAGATTTTAACTCGGTGATTAAACAATAATGACTATTACCCCTAAACTTAAATGGCCTATATATTTCATCCTTCTTCTTCTGCGATAAAGGCTTTTCTAAATCATAATTTTCTATATTTACAACACTTAATTGTTCTTTTAAAACACGTTCATCATCGGGTGACATATCATATGATTCATCAAAATAATGATCTAATCTCTCTTGAAATCCAGATTTTAATGGATAAATTTCAACATCATTCATTGAAACAAATTTAAATGGTTCTACCGAATCATGTTTTACTTTACACATAAATAGATGATTTCTCATGTAATTAATAGGATTAATATAAAGAGGCATCAAAGCAATACGATGTAGTAACATTTCATTGTGTAATGAGGAATGATTCACTGTCATAGTTAAATCGTTATTTTCACCATTCGGATATAAATTAAAACCAACGGTTGGAATATCAGTAAGTAATACACGCCTGATAGCATTTACTAATGATTTATCAAATCCATAATCATCTGACCCAGATAATACAAATCTTAATTCACCATCTACACTTTCTACTTCTGAAATTTTAGGTTGAAATTTTTTGAGTTCGTCTGTCATGTTTATATATTTATACTAAGATAATATTTTTAAATAAAATCAAATTTATTAAATTTCATATATTATATTTATGAGTATGATGAGTAAAGTCATTAAAGGAAGAGGTAAAATATTATTTTATGATGAAAAAGATAGAGAAAAGATGAATAAAAAATATCCAGATATAGAATTTGAAAAGATGAATGCGTTAACATTCACTACAACTTATAAAGGAAATAAACAATTTGAAGTTGAAATTAAAGTGGAGGATACTAAAATACAATGTGCATTTAATAAATGGGCATGGCCTTGGAAATATGGAACAAAAGTAGAATTGAGATTATATTTTAAAGATTTAAAAAAGAAAGCTATTACACATATTACAGGAGGGATTCAATTAGAATTATTTAAATTTTTTAGATACGATTATGAAAAAATGATTAAAGATGATCCAAAATTAAATAAAAAGAAAAAACAAAAAAGTGGTAAGCAAACTCAGAAAAAGTCTAAGAAAGATAAATATATATGTTATACAGGAATAGGATCAAAAAAATCAGGTAATCATACTAAAAAAGAATTTTTAAAAGTTATGAATCATAATAAATATAATTTTAATGAACCTGTACCTAAAGAAGTAAAAACAGTTGATCAATGGATTCAATTTTCAGGGGCTGAAAAAGGTAAATGTAAAAAAGATATAAAAGATGAAAAAATATCTAAAAAAGATAAAACACTAAGGAATAAATATAAAAAAATATCACGTATAGATTGTGCTAAAAAATATCCTAAATCAAGAGATAAAACATTAAAATGTTTAGATTATTGGAAATGTATCAAACAAAATGAAAATACACAAAAATGCAATAATAAGAGAGGTAAAACACTCAAATATCTAGAAAAGAAATATCCTAAAGAATGGTCTCAATATCAGAATGATTTCCAAACAAATCCTAAATTAAAATATTAAAATAATATATATCATATAATTGATGAGTAAAAATATTAGTAAAGATGAATTTAGAGTCTTGATTTCTCAAATGGAACAATCAGCAATGAAAGAAAATCAAAAATGTAACCAAAAATGTAATAAGATAAAAACAAATTTCGCGAAAGACAAAAAGAAACTTACTCAAAAACGCAAATGTCATAGTAAATGCGAGAAGAAAAGAATGAAAAGCGTTAAATCATTTCATGCTAAATATCCTAAAGAATATAAACGATTTATTGCTAGTTTAGGTGGTGGTAAAAGAGGAGGAGTAAAAACTATCAGAAAATCTAAAAAGAAAACAAATAATAATTCAGCTTATTTTGAATATAAAAGTATTTTAGGTTCTTCAAATAAGTTTTGGCGAATCGTTAAAAATGGTACAAAAATAACAACTCATTACGGTAGAATAGGAACTTTAGGTCAAATGACTACAAAAGATTATGGTCTAAAAGTGGATTCTGAATATGATAAATTAATTCAGTCTAAAAAGAAGAAGGGTTATGTTGAAGGTGTAGATTATGGTGATAAGAAACCTAAACCACCAACAAAGATAGAAAGAGAATTCTTAAAAGTATGCATGAAAGCACAGAATAATTCAAAATTAAATCCCGGAAGTCGTAATTTTGATTGTGAAGGGCAACTTGATTCATATAAAGGCAGTGATAGTGAATTAAAATGGTTTACCGAATGGCATAAGGATGCTTTAAAGAATAAAGAATATGATTGGTCAAAATATGATGGACATGATAAAACAAGAAGGAAAAGAAGAAGGAAAAGAAGAAATAATTAATCTAAATATCCCTCAAAAGTTTATAAATTCTAAAAAAATATAAGTTAATTATATAATGGAAGAATTAATTTCGGGTGTTACGGATGAAGGATTAAAAACAAAATTACTACTTTTAACATCTAATTTAAAAAAAAGTAAATTTGAACCTAAAATTGAACCCATGTTTGCATCTATTGTCGCTGCATTCCAATCATGGTGGGATACAAAAAAGCCAAACATAATGAGAGAATTAAGTCAAAAAGATAATTATAAATTAAAAGGACCCAATTTTAAGTTTGAAGGTATTATATTAGAAACAGATATCACTACTTTTTACAAACGAGGTGATGATATTTTTGTTGATATTTTTGTTGAATGGTTTACTAGAAGCGGTTCTTCTGGAGAGAGGACATATAATATGCAAGCAGGAAGAGAAGTTCAACCTGCGCAAGAAGACACCAGTCGTGGAGAAGGCCAGATTTTCCACCAGGTTTGGACCGCCACACTTATCGCATTATTCTCTAATGACGATTCTGGAGTTAAACTTGAATTTATAAAAGGTGAATTATCTCAATGGTGGTATCTTCCCGCAAATCCATGTTGTAATATATGGGATGAATATATGGGCTTTCTTTCCGATTATCTTAATCTCTTAGAGGAGGAAAAAAAAGACAAAGTGGAAACGGAAACTGAAATATTATTAAGATTTATCAATGATGCGAGAAAAAGTTTCTTAGGAATTAAGCTTTTACCTCATCAAACAACTGATTTTACTGATTTAGATGTTGGTATTATTTCTTTAAGGGAGGCTATCGCTTCTGAAAAAGGGAGAGAATGTGTATATGAAGATGATGTAGAAAAAACATGCAAATTTACAGATCTAGAGCATCGCGCGAGCGATCTAAATGATTACAGAGAAGTTGAGATAAAAGCAGATAAATTAATAGATTGGGCAATAAAATATAGCGAAAGTCTCGTACGGGAAGCTAGTGGGGGGGGTAAAAATAAGAAGTCTAAGAGGTCTAAAAGACATCAGTATATTTCTAAATCTAAAACACAAAAGAAAACTCAAAAAGGCGGTAGAAAATTAAAAAAAATAAAAAAGAGAATTCATAAAAGTAAGAAAATGAATACTTCTAGAGGTAAAAATAAAGCTTTAGAAAAGTTATGGACAGATATGTCTAACATGAAAAAATATGTATACATTATGAAAGATGGTTCTTATCAGATAAAATCCGTTGAGCCTTCATATAAAGGTCAAAGAGGTTCAGATTTTCATCATAAATATTGTTTACCTATGATAGAAAAAGCTAATAATGACGATTCAGTAAAAGCTATTTTAACTGCTGGGAATAGTTTTGATGGATATGAACAATTATATGATGATGTTGGCAGAGGAGGCAGTCCATCAGTGGATCAAGTCTTAAAAGATTACAAGAAGTATTGGAAATATCAAATCGATGGTAAACTATATACTTGTTAAAATTAATCTAAACAAGTTGAGGTTTTACTATACCAAGGCTCGGGACAAAACTTTTCAACAAAATTTTCTGGTTTTTCATATATAGCAAAAGTTCTCGCGCAAGGTCCTCTCTCCCCCCATTTCGGTGTTGATTCGCTTAGTTCTATCTCTTTTGAATTTCCAAAATCAATTATTCTTACAGATAAATCTGTAAGAACCATTACATTATTCCAGTGAAGATCACAATGATAAACACCATTCATATGTAAAAGATTAATTTTTTGCCTAAAATCTTCTAACACCTTTTTAACATCACCGTCAATTACAGATGCATCTGATTTCATAAAAGCAGTCATTTCTTTACTAGAATCTAACATATCCCCTAATTTTGATCTTAAATAATCCTGAAAAGGGACCCCATCAAGGTGCTCCATTACTATTATTGAAAAAGATAATTGTTTATATGGGAGAGTATTGGGGGGATGGGGATTTAAGACATGCCGTCTCAGCTGTTGTTTCAAATAGTAAGGAATCTCTGGAAATTTTGCCTCTCCCTGAGAAATCTCTTCATATTTTAAAAATAAATTTTTAAATCCAACAACGAATCTTAATTCTTTAATAGGTATAAATGCTTCTACTTTAGTTGTAATATTAGGATCAATAGAATTCACTTTTTCTAAAAATCTATATTCCTCCTTTTCTTTAACGGATCCCAGACTAGTAGAGACCCCTATTTTTAAAACTTTTATCCTATTATCTTCGGTAGTAACAATAATAATTATTCCTTCTTGTCCATTATTAAAACCATTAATCGATTTTATATTAAAAGGTAATAAATCATTTAAAAGAGATATTAATTTTGCATAGTCGTCCCACATTATTGAAGAAAATTCTTTCTCAGCATCAGCTGAAACGCGGAACTCCTCATCCGCTATACGAGCATCCTCCGCTATACGAGCTTCCTCCGCTATACGAGCTTTCTCTACTCGCTTTGCAGCCGCTGCAGCCTCCTCCTCTTTCTTCCGATCGGCCGCAGCCTTAGCTGCTGCCTCATCCTCTGCTCGCTTTGCAGCTGTAGCAGCCGCAGCAGCCTCCCCTCGACTAATATTCCACTTTCTACCCTCTAGTATATTTGTTATACCTTCCAAAAAACGATTTCTCATTGCTTCAGTTTCAAAAATATATCTTTTACCATCCAATTCAAACTCGTAATAATCTTTCGGGAAAGGACCCCATTTTACAGTTCTTGAAACCGGCTGGGTTACAATCCGTTGTATATTATATAATGATGTATTATGAATATTACCCTTAGTTTGATCAGTGTAAATAACCAGATCTCCATGAGGATTAAGGACAGCATATCTTTTATTCCACTTACCTGTAGACTTCCCAGGTGTATAGCATTCACTTTCTAATAATTGTCCTTCTCCTTGGGTATCTCTCAGCATCCCCCCCTTCATTCTCATAATTCTTTTAGTTTTTCTTTTTCTATTGGTTCTACGATTAAATTTTTTTCTTTTAGTATTTTTAAAATATCGCCTTTTAAGACTACGTTTCACTGTCCACTTAACTCTTTTTAGTTTACTACGTTTCACTTTTGAACGATTCTTTTTCTTAATAACCATATATATATATATATATATATTATATAATTATGTCTTTTCATACAATCAAGAAATGTTTCATACATGTTGATGGTAAAATTATTAAATAAGTTTAATCATTTAAAAATTACTATTTTTTATTTAATAAATAATGTCTGATAGAGTTTTATTTATTAGTGGTCGTTGTGATCATTGTAAAAAAATTTTGGTTGGTATTCAACAACATGCTTTTTTAAAACCATTGTTTAATGTAGTGAATGTTGATGTTCAACCTTATCCTAATTATGTGAAAAGTGTTCCTTCTATCCTGATTAATAATCAGGTGATAAGTGGTCAAACTGTGTTTGAATATTTTGGAAAATTAGTTGAGGGAAAGAAAGCTCAAGAACAGAGAATACAAGAAAATCAAACAAATGAATCTGATCAGGGTCAGTGTAGAATTAATGAAGAGGGTGAATTAGAAGGATATTGTGTTGGTGGATTAGGTGGTTCTGGCGTAGAATTCAGCATGATTACTGAAGAAAATGATGATTATACTAAAAAGACATATAAAATAGAAAGTAGTTATGATTTCTTGGATGGCGCTTCAGATGATATTCATTCGCAAGTGAAATCTATGGAAGCCCAAGATTCTCAACTCAGTCAAAAAAGAAAGGGTTTTGATAATGATTTAGAAAGAATGCAGCGGGAAAGAGGAGAATTAATGAATCAACAATCGGGACCAGGCATGGGGCCTAGGCCTCCTATGGGTCAAGGACCTGGTATGGGTCAAGGGTCTGGTATGGGTCAAGGATCTGGCTCAATGATGGGGGGTGGTCAAAATATGATGAGATAAAAATCTAAAATGCGTTAAATCATTTAAAAAAATGTAATTCTTTTTATTAAATATAGATGTCAGAAGTTGAACAGAATCTTTTTAGTATTTTTAGTGATTTTATAAGAGATTTATCAAAAACATTTCCGGAAATTAAAAGTTGTTTATATAGAAATTATGAAGATTGTTTAACTATTGAAGATAAATGTTTAGATGATTTACCTAAATTAAAAAGATTTTTAGAATTAATTGGCGATTATGAAAAAATGATTACCGATAAAAATTTAGAATTTTTTGATTTAGAAGTAGAATTTTTAGAAGAAATTTCTTTTAAGAGATTATGGGAAAAGAATATTTCCAATAAGACAAGAGAAAGTATTTGGAAATATTTACAGACATTTCAATTGATTAATATTAATTTAAAATCAAGTCAGCAGTTAAAAGATGTATTAGGTGATTTGGGGACAGATAAGGAGGTCGAAGTTGATAAACAAACTGCTAAAGATCTGAAGCGCATGAAAAAGTTAAGTGAGAGTGTTAAATCAGAAGTTCCGGGAGAATCAGACTTAGACGACATGTTAAGTGGTTTAATGGATGGTGGGATTGGTGATATTGCGAAAGAAGTAGCCAAAGATTTAGATATTGAAAAGATGTTTGGTTCAGTAGATGAAAATAGTAATCCTATGGAGTTAATGGCTCAGATGATGAATCCAGAAAAGATGGGTTCTATTTTTAATAATATTAATTCTGTAATGGAAAAGAAAATGGAATCGGGTGAATTAAGTCAAGAATCATTAAAATCTGAGGCAGAAGGAATGATGGGAAAGATGGGTGAGAATCCCATGTTTAAAAATATGATGGAAGGTATGCAGCAGGGTATGCCTGGACAAACGGGTGAAGGGCAAAGCATGCCTACAGGGTCACAACAAAGCATGTCGGAGCAGAATGATTCTGAAAATCCAGCTCATGAATCAAATGATACACCTAGACCACCCGAAAAAGAATTAACAAGGGAAGAAAAACAAAAACGCTTAAGAGAAAAAATTAAAGAAAAAAGAGAAAATAGATAAATTTTTTCTATATTATATTATAAATATTGGGATATGAACGATGATTCTGAAATCATAGTTGGATCAAGGGTAAAGGCGGGAGAATATATAGGAACTGTGGAAAAGATGACAGATATGAATGTAAAAGGACATATGGTTCCGGGAGCAATTTTAACAATAACCAACAAGCACAGCAAAACAGGCGAGGAGGAGCCGACACGTTTGGTGGGGCAGTCGCTCACCCTTCCACTCACTGCTCTGGAGATCCAGCCGGTTCGCCCGGCTGCTATTGCGCGGCCGGTTCAGGAGGCTACTGCTCTGGAGATCCAGCCGGTTCGCCCGGCTGCTCTGGAGATCCAGCCGGTTCAGGAGGCTACTGCTCTGGAGATCCAGCCGGTTCGCCCGGCTGCTCTGGAGATCCAGCCGGTTCAGGCGGCTGCTGCGGAATATAAAGTTGACGCGTCTCACGACCTACCCATGATGTCCATTAAAGGAGATACGGTGTACGTACATGGAACTAATAATAGTATAGGCATAGTTCGAACCAGAACACACCAAGGTGTGCCCACAATAATCTCGATAACAAATAATCAAAGCACAACATATATAGTTACACTTGAACAGGATAAAAGTAAACCAAATACATTAACTGTATTAGGAACTAAAGAAATGGAATCTGACACTGGGGGTCAAACTACCGAGTCTCAACCCGAACCCGATCCCCAGCCTGAGCCCCAACCCGATCCCCGCTTATCACAATTACGCAGAACACATCTACCCCCCCCGGTCGCACACGCCTTATCTGTAGACAGCGTAGAATTAGGAGAATGTATAACAAATTACTTTGGCCGAGAGTTAGTTCTCCCGGTAACACTATCGTATTATAATAGAAACCCAGCACTCACATTTACACATAGCGGACACGAAAATATACAGTCTGTTGTGGTTATACCATTAATAAATGAGACTGCTTCTTGTGTCTGGTCGGTACACATAAGTGGTGGAAATCACATAAAATTTACATCCAAAGGATGCTTTAAGATGCAGAGAGAGTACTATATCACAACGGTGCTTGAACACAAACAGAAAGCGCGTGCTAAGACCCTTATGAAAAGTGCTGTCAAGGAAGGACCTGGATCTGACACGTATGATAAATTAATAGCATGGTTGAATGCTTATACAACAAGAAGTGATGCCGACAAACAGATCCAGAGTGAGGCGGGTTTTTTGTTCGAGGAGACATCCTTCTTGCCCGAATCCACCAGCGCTCCCTCGCTCGAAAGTACGAGCGAGGGAGCGCTGGAGCCAGAGCCAACGCTGGAGCCAGAGGGCCCATCTAATCAAGTAATATCGTCCGGATCACAACCAGAATCAGTCAGGATTCCAGTAGAGAGAACTCCGGAAAAAACGGGTTTTTTAAGTAGAATATTTCAAGGATCAGGGGATGCCGTAGCTGATGAACCGATAAGTGATGTCCAATCAGAAGATAGTGACATACAGTTAATTATTAAAACGAACAAACACAATGGAAATGATGCCGCCACGTTAGCAATTTTTAAAGACAACCCGAATTTACGAACCCAATTCGATGAAATGTTAGCAGCTGCAAAACAAGAAGCAGGAAGCACCAGTGGTGGTGGTAAAAAATCTACTAGACGTAAATCTACTAGACGTAAATCTACTAGACGTAAATCAACCAGACGTAAATCTACTAGAAGAAAATCTACTAGAAGAAAATCTACTAGAAGAAAATCTAGAACTCGCAGAAGATAATTAAATTTTAAAATAAATTATTTTTTAAATATTATAGTATAAGATGATTACAACTCCTTTTTGGTATACTGATATATCTATTCTTTATTCTAAGGATTCTATTACAGAAATTTTTCCTTCTAAAAGATTTGATATATTAAGAAAATTAAATTCGATAGTTAGACTCTCAATATTATATACATTAGTCATGTATTTTATGAAACGCGATCAGAAATATTTAGTAATACCTTTAGTTGTTATGGGTATTACATGGTTAATATGGTATAAACAAGAAGATATTCATAATGATCATATTATTAAAGAATCTATGAGTGATAAATTAGATGATTTAGTAAAATTAAATGATTTAAATACAGAATGTAGAATCCCAACAAAAGAAAATCCATTTATGAATCCAACTTTAGCTGATTATGGAACAAATTTACCTGCGCCCCCCAAATCTTGTCCTTCCTATAATAATACGGGTGTTCAGAGAAGAGTTGAAGAATTATTCAATGAAGATTTATACCGAGATGTAAATGATGTATTCGGTAAAAACAATAGTCAAAGACAATTTTATACAGTTCCTGGAAATCAAGTTCCAAATGATCAAGGGTCTTTTGCTCAGTGGTGTTATGGAACTCCACCGACATGTAAAGAAGGTAATAAAATAGCTTGTTTAAGTGATATGGGTAATTCGGGTGGTGGTACAGGTTCTGGAAGCACTTAAATTTTAATTTAAAAATTTTTAATTTTAAAATTTTTTTTATTTCTAATGAATATATAAATGACAGAAGTATTAGGAAATAATGGTTATAATGGATATGTTGCTGGTAATCCGACACCCGAGTTACAGGGATGTGCTACTGCTGATACGAATAAGAAAGATAGTTTTCAACTATTTAATAAAGCGAGCATCAGAGCAGATCAGCTAACTATGGATTTAGATGTTATGCAATCCCAAGGTCCTGGTTATTATCATTTAGATAATCAGTTTGCTTGTGAATGTGGTTTAAAAGAAGCACAAAGTATCCAAACTTCTCAACCTGGCATTCATTTAAAAGGTGGATTTGGATGGTCAGGTGAAAAAGGGTGTCTTGTAGATAATGATTCTACCTTAAGACAGGATAAAGATAAACTAACAAATGATAGACAAATTAATCAAGTCTTTGAAAGACTTTCAGCTACTACGCCGAATTATAGTAAAGGTTATTATGATGTAGATACTGAATCTATTATTAGACCGGGCGATTTTGCTGGTGATCAGAAGCCATGTATTGCGAATAGTGAAATCACATATGGTAATTATTTCTTACCAATGATACCCAAATTAAAAGAAGAAGTTCAGGATCATAAACATATTATCCCTGAAGATTCTAAAATGGATTGGGTCAGAGGTGGATTACCTACTAGACAAATGGTAAGAAATGAGGATTATTTAAGAAGATGTCAGGAAAAGACTTTTCAGTAATAATTTCTATATTAAATTTAATATTTCTATTTATATATATTATAAAAATGAAAGAAAATTATTATATTTATTTGTTATTAGCATTTATTTTAGGATATTTTGCTAACTCAATTATAAAGCAAATATGCGGACAAAACATTGAAGGTATGGATGAGGCTTCTCCTGCTCCTGCTCCTGCTCCTGGGCCCCATTTCTGTAATCCCACCGTTAGTCCTGCGCAGATGTGTCCTGGGAATATAGCATGCCCCGATTGCGGATCCCCGCCGTGCGAGTGCCCCACTGCGCCTGAGGGGTCGTCTGTGTCTGCTCCTGAGGGGTCTTCTGTGTCTGCTCCTGAGCCGGCGAAATGTATTCCCGGCGCTACTCCTGCGCAGATGTGTCCTGGGAATATAGCATGCCCCGATTGCGGATCCCCGCCGTGCGAGTGCCCCACTGCGCCTACGTGTTCAGATTATGATTGTCCATATGGTAAGCGGAATAAACAAAGCGCTTCATCCACAATTCTATTGGGGGATACAGTACAAGATACACAAAATTGTTGCGAAGATATCCCACCATATGGGGGGGTTGACGCCTCGTCGCCGGGATATGCGTGCGGGGAGCCGGGTGGGCAGTGTATTTCTTGTGGAGGATATGGGGGGTGGATTGGGTGGGGGGTGAAATGTGGAACAATCACAGATGCGCAACGAAAGAGAAAGACTAACGAAGCGGCATTGGGACCATGGGCCCCCGCTTCTGGACTGTGTGGTGATCAACAGTGTGGTGCGTGGTGTGGGGCTGAGGGGAATCGATCATGGGAGGGTAAAAAATGTATATCTGATTATGAATGATCCACCAACAAGGTTATCGTAAAAGAAAATCTAAGCGTAGAAAATCTAAGAAGAGAAAATCCAAGAAGAAATCTAAAACTCGTCGTAGAAGAAGATAATTAAATTTAAATCTTAATATTAAATTTTTTATATATTATTCATAATATAATATGAATACTTTAGATAGTGGTGGAATCACAAATACCCTTTCAAATAATTTTACCAGTGGACCTGGCGAATATAGATTAAATGAAGATAGAAATCAAATCAGTTATCCTTGGGCTCCTACTATGATCTTACAAAAGAATGGTGGTTCATTGATGAATGATAATTTCTTTGATGTTGATTCAGAACTAAAAAATATTACACGTAAGTTAAGTAATAATCCTAAAGAACAATATATCCCAGGAACTCAGGGTGCTCCTGTAGAAATGAAGCATTTCCAAGATGGTGGTTATCATCAGACTAGTAGTCGTCTAACAAATAATGCTTTTGAATTAAAAGGTGTAGGTATCAATCGATGGGAACCATTATTTTTTGATCCTCAAAAGAATGCTGTAGAACCATTTAGACGAATTGGTGATAACACTGTCTTAAATACTTTAGATACACATGTTGAAGAATGCGGTAACGTATAAATTTATATTTTAATGAAATATATTTTTTTTAAAAATTTGATTTAAATCTTATATTATCTATTATAATATAAAACATAATGGATGAAGAAAATGTTGATTACAATAATGAATATGATGAATATGATGAATATGATGTAAGTGAAGTTGTTATAGAATCGGGTAATGATGAAGATATTAATGTTGTCATGAAAGGTTATAAATCTAAACTAAAATCATATAAAACAAGCCCAGCGTTAACAAAATATGAAAGATGTAAAGTAATCGCGGAAAGAGCGAATCAAATTAATCATGGTAGTCATATCTTTATACAGAACCAAGAAAGATTTAACAATGCTTATGATATTGCTGTTCAAGAATTAAATGAAAAGCGTATCCCATTTATAATTAAAAGACCTTATGGGAATGGTTTTGAATATTGGAAATTAAATGACTTATTGTAAATTAAATGACTTATTGTAAATTAAATAATTTATTAAATGACTTATTTTTAAAAAAAAAATATTTTTACTATTATAAATGGATTTAGTTAAGAAGGGGATTAATTATGTGAAAAAAATATGCGATAACGATGATGTTTGTATTATGATTGTTTTTGTTGTGATTGGATTTATGCTTTGTTATCTTTTTAAGAATCAGATTAGTGGTTATATGAATTTTGCCACAGTTGATCATGAGTTTGATCCATTAAGTGGTTCTGTTGGTGGAAAGGGTGTTGGTGCTCCATTAGATCATCCATCCCATATGATGGACGGTAAAAAACCAGTCCATGATGAAAAACCTGTTGGCATTGAATTAAAACCGAGAAAACCCGATCCAACACCATCTACTATGAAACAGATGGGTGTAATGGCGGCAAAGCCCCCAGTTGAACAGGGTATGGTAAAACAGAGGGTTGGTTTAGATACACAAGATGCTATGATTTTTAGACCTTTTGATGAAGTATGGAATCCAGGATTCATGCCTTTAGATATGGTTTTTAAGGGCGCTAAACCATCTGGTATGGGTCAAGATAGACCTACGGGGCCTAAGGCTGGTCCTATGGGATCTAAGGGTGGACCTATGGGTCCTAAGGCTGGTCCTATGGGACCTAATGCTGGACCTATGGGTCCTAAGGCTGGACCTCAGGCGGCAGAAGAAGTAAGTCTTGTTCTTGTATACGCTCCTTGGTGTGGACATTCTAAACGCATGTTACCAGACTATGAGAAAGTAAAATCGGAATATGATGGTAAGACTGTGAATGGGAAGAAAATTAATATCTTAATGTATGATTCCGATGTTGACAAAGATAAGGTTAAAGAATATGATGTAAAAGGATTTCCGAGCCTTTTCTTTGAAAGTGGTGGTAATAGAGAATCTTTTCCCCATAGACAATATGAAAAGATTAAGGACTTTTTAGATAATCTTTAAGACCAACTTTTAGTAATTTGATATTTACCTGCGGCTTGATGATTTGAGCCTTCATCTCTTAATTTTTCTTCATTTGTGGCAGAATATTGCCAATGCTCTTGACTACATAATCTAAAATCATCATGTGGTTCTGCTTTATACCAGAATACTTGATCTGTTAATTTATTACTTTTCGCATTGTTATGAACAACTAAACATTCATAATTTTCAGTACATTGATCCATTACCTGGCAAAACATTTCGAAGTTGGGAAACATACCAGCATAATGTTCATAAAGACGTTTTCTATTACTAACATAATTTTCTCTTAAGATAAATACATAATCAATATTTGTTCTTAGATTGGGTGGAATACCCAACGCATACTGCATAGTAATCATGAAAAGAATTTTAAAATGACGACCATTCATAAATAAACTCCTTACATTTTTATCTTTAGTCCAACTATTATCATAAAGACAATCATCAAATACTAAAAACGCTCTTGGATCAACTGAAGGATTTTCTTTAACTCGGTCTATCATTAGTCTTTGTCTTTTAAGAAGTCTTTCTACAATACCTGGTTCATATTCATCATAAATAAATAATTTTGGAACCATTTTACCATAAAATGAATTCGCTGCTTCAGTTCCAGAGACAACTTGACCTGCTGGGATACCAGTATGATGTGCTAAAATATCTTTACATAAATAAGATTTACCAGTATCCCTTTTACCAATTAAAACAACAACTTTATCATCCTTGATCTCTCTTATATCAAATCTCTTTAATTGTATTTCCATTTATAATACAAAGTAGAAAAAATATGTCTTTTATAACTTAAGTTTAAAAGATAGTTTTTTTGTGACTTCAAGTCAATAATGAGATACCAGAATTATATTCATTATCATAAATGGGATGAAAAAGAATACAAAAAATTATTTCAAAGTATTAGAGAACAATTAGAGATGAAATCCTTACAGTTTTACATGCCATTTTATTCATTATATTTTAATATCCATAACAGTAGCAGATCTTTATTAAAAATAGATCTTGAGAGAAATTATTATCTTAGAGAGATTAAAGAAATTACTAAAAGTAGATATTATAATTCGAACATGTTTTTAGTATCGGATGTTTATAATTCATCAAAAAATATCATAGAAGAAAAAGAAATTTTCTGTAAAACTATCCCTATAGTTGATGTCATGCATTGTATCAACGATAATTATAATTTTACAACTAAAAATAATTATCACCTGCCATCTGCTTATAATTACAATACATTCAAAAAAATTAATGATATGAATAATACTGCTTATATCGATGTTTTTTGTAGTTATTTATTTGGAAATTTAACATATCATAAGATAAGCCCATCATTTGCTTTGTATTATGGTTCTATAAATGGGATCGGAGATTATAAATATGATATTAGCGATGAATATCATGAAATAAAGAATGATAAATGTTTTAATAAATGTATTGATAAGGGTTTTAAATTAGATGTATATATATCTGAATCTGAATCTGAATCTGAATCTGAATCTGAATCAAATTCGGATTCAGAAGATGATAATGATGATTATATAGCAATTGTGAAAGATATCCCATTACAACTGTTATGTATTGAAAAACTAGAAGGAACTTTAGAAGATTTAATTGATGAAGATATCAGTGAAGAATTATTATTAAGTTGTTTGTTTCAAATATCATTTGCCTTAACATATCTTCAAAAACATTATGATTTCACTCATAATGATTTACATATCAATAATATCATGTATAGTGATACCGAAACAAAATATTTATATTATAAACTGAATAATATTTACTATCGTGTCCCAACATATGGTAAGATATTCAAAATAATAGATTTTGGTAGAGCAGTGTTTAAATATCGGAACAAGGTTTTCATGAATGATGTATTTTCTAAAGTAGGAGAAGCGGGAGGTCAATATTCATATCCTTCACAAGTAGATTTCTTATGCGAAGAAGAAAAAGAAATTATCTATCCCAATCCTCACTTTGATCTTTGTAGACTAAGCATGACTATTTTAGAAGAAATAAACCCTGATAAATATACGGAGACCATGATTGATTTCTTAATTAATATGTGTAATGATGACAAAGGAGACAATTTCTGTAATATGAGAGATGATTTTAAATTATATATGGATATCGGTAAATATGCGTGTAATTGTTTACCAAGGGAAATAATATTACATAGTATTTTTAAAAATTATCGTGTTAAAAAAAGTGTATTTCCAAGGAAAACATACTATACATTATAAAATTAAATTAAGTTAAATAAAATACTAATGTATATCTTTCACCTTTAAAGGGACATGTTTCATGTGGATATTTTGAACCATCAAAAGTATTAAATTTACCTTTGATATCATGTTTGACTGGATTCTTTTCATTTTCATCAAATATTGTTAATTCACCCCCAGTATAATCACCTAACCCAACAATGTATGATACACCTGTATTTTTAGCATCTCTATGTCTCGCAGCTCTATGATTTTTATTAAACTGAATTGAATTAAATTTAAACTTAGGATCTTTTAATTTCATTAATTTTTTAGATTCTCTAAATAATTTTTTATATTTAGGTTCTCTGGTTTTCATAGATAGCATCTTACGATAACCAGAACGAGAACCTTTACCCGCCCAAGAAGTAACTATCCCCAAAACAAAACCTTCATAGCCAGAAAATCCAGAATCTACATGACTTTTTCTTAATACATTAGGTCTCGCAGTTTTAGGCCATTTCATTTCTCTTAACATATTTAACACTAACTTCTTTTGTGATTCAACTGTCGGTTTAGATTTCTTACGTGTTTTTTCTCTTTTGTTTGTCTTGTAATTATTTCTGCTTGTTCTTATTTTAGTTCTTTTAGTTGCCATTCTATATTATATAAAATAAAATAAAAATATTTTAGAAAGGGGGTTTCCCCCCACCAAATGAAGTAATATTACCATTTAAATTAACTGCTTCTGGAACTGTTAAACTCTGAGAACTATTATGAAATATAAATAATAATATTGTAGTGACTACTAGTATAATACAGAAGATACTAATATATTCATTTTTACGATCACGATTATCATATTTATTATCTGTAAAAGTTGCATATATGCCCGTGCTAATACCACCTATACCTGTTCCTAATAATAAACATTGGCCAAACATTTATTAAATGATAATAATAAATTATAAAAGGATAAACTTACATTTTTTCTACTTCATTCGCATCTTCAAAAAGAGTAAACATTTTATCATTATTTTTTTCAACCTTAATCCCCTTGTCCTCAACGATCTGTTTCATGTCGTCAAAAAAATTTGCTAACGAAGAAGTTTCATCTATATCATCTTCATTTTTTACCGCAACCATTTCTTTTCTCGGTGATTTTGGTTCTTGGATTGTCGGTATTAAAGTATTATTATCAGTTATAGGTTTATCTTCTTTTATAAGTTGTAATGGTTGTATTTGGGTATCATTTAATACAATGTCTACTTTAGGATTATCATGCGATGTAGTATTATTCATGTTTGGGTATAAGCTATTTAGAGAAAAAGTAGGTTGAGTCTGTGGTTCGGGTTCAGGTTGGGGTATAGGTGTAGTGGCTATCTCATTTGATTTTACTACATTTATTTCTTCTTTCACCTCCATATTTGTCATTAATCTCTTTAATCTTTCTTTATCTTCACTACCTTGTTCTACAGGAGAACTATTAATATCTACATTATCATATTTTATTTCTACAACAGACCCCTGTGTAACAGGTGTTTGGCCGGGGATTTCAACTGGGACTGTAATATCATTTACGACTATATCAGAACATTGTTTTGATACTTGTTCTTCACTTGGATCATTGCTTGAAGGAAATAATTCTGACATGGAGGGTTCTTCGGTCGGTTCATTATTTACTATTTCTTCAATTTGAGATAATGGCTCTGATTCCATTTTTTCTACCATTTGAGTAAGTTTATTTTCTAGATCTGTTAATTTCTCTTCTTCTTTCACAATATTAGGTTCTGTATCTTCGTTTATAATGACAGGCCCTTCCTTCATTAGTTCATCTGCCGCAGCTTCGGCTACTTCTACTGCTGCTTCTGCTGCTTCTTCTGCTTCTGCTTCTGCTGCTTCTTCTGCTTCTGCTTCTGCTACTTTTCCTACTACTATATCTACTTCTTCTGCTTGGGTATCACTGTCTGATATAGTATGTTCTTTCTCTAAAACAGAATTTGATTTTAATTCACTTAATTCTTCTCTTAGCAACTGTTTTAGTGTTTCTTTTTGATTTAATATACTATCTGTTTCCCCCTCTAAATGTTCTTTTAAAATTTCTTTTATCGGTAAAAGATTTCTAATTGTGTTTTCAATACATGTTTTAATAATATTTTCAATTTCTTTATTGTTTTTTTGAAATTCATGACCAGGAACACTTTCATTAAATAAATATGGATTTTTCCATAATTCTCTTGCTGTATTAATATATGATTTGTGAATAAATGTAGTACATTTAGGTATTGTTACATTTATCTTGTTAAATGATTGATTGGGGCCAATTGATGTTAAAATTTTAGTATGACTAATAAATACAGCTGTAATTAAATCATCAATATAATCACAATTACTATTATTTGTAATACGACTACATTCACTTTCAATAATTTCACTATTCCAGATAGGAACCTTTTCTAGCAATTCTCTAAATATTAATAATATAGGTATTTTCTTACTACTATATAATAATTTTGATTCATCATAAATGCTTTTTACACCATCAAACATGTGAGGATATAATATATCAATAAGCTGAGCTGTATATTCCACCTTAGCTTGAGCAAAAATAGGAGTATTTAATTCTTCCATAATTAATAAGCTGATTTATTATTAAAATTAAACTTAAACTAATTTTTGAAAAGATATCCTAAAAACACAATTATCTTTTCCATACACTTCATAATAATAATCTTTTAATTCTGTTTCACTTGTAATATGCTCTTGATTTTTAAAATAATTAGGATGTTTAAATATATATTCATTCATAGTCAAGAAGACGTCTAAATTGACTTCATAATTCATTGACAAGAAGTATTCATTAACTCGTTGAACATCTTCCTTAGTCAAATTATTAATATTAACTTTACCGTTTATACCATAAAAATATTTTAAACCATCAACAAAAATCATTAATAATTGTTCAAATTCATGTAATCCTAAATTTTTATCAGGTGTATTTAAGGGTAATTCTAATTTAACTTCACCCTTTTCTTTCGGCGAATCAGAAAATAAATAATTTATGAAATCATCATGATCTCCTTCTTTATATTCGGTATCACTATTCATATTAAATTAATGATAAAAATATTTATCTAATATAAACTAAATATGATTAATAATTCTCTTGTCGCAAAAACTATTTATGGGTCTTTGGTAGCACAATTTATCACCACATCATTCTCTCTGGATGGTTTAAATTATGATTTAGCAATTGAAGATACTATTTTAAAAGATATTCTTATTTTAGAAGCATTTGTTCAATTTATTGAAGCTGGATTTTATATATGGGTAATCTATGCTTTAAAAGATTTAAATAAGATGACCAGTAGGCGATACATAGATTGGTTTATTACAACACCAACCATGCTTGTATCCACAATTATATTTATGGAATATTTAAGAAAAAAAGAAGAAAATGAAGACACACTATATTTCTGGGATTTTATAAAAGATCATAAGAAGAATATAATATTAATCATAGCGCTAAATTTTTTTATGTTATCATTTGGATTACTCGCTGAAACGGGTAAAATAGATAAAAAATATGGTATTTCATTGGGTTTCATTTTCTTTATAGCATCTTTTTATGTAATTTATGAAAATTATGCGAAACACACTGAAGGTGGTAAAAAACTATTCATGTTTCTATTTAGTGTCTGGTCTTTATATGGATTTTCTGCGATGTTACCTATAGTTCCTAAAAACACATGTTATAATTTATTAGATGTAGTGGCGAAAAATTTCTATGGTTTATTTATTTACTATTATATTACACAAATTGGTAGTCGTAGCGGATATTCATTTAATTTCTTACTGAAAGGTACTAAGTTATACTAAAGTTTTACTAAGTTATACTAAAGTTTTACCAGGTTTAATATAAATCATATTATCAGATAGATTATCTCTACTACAACTATTTGCTATTTCATATATAATATCTTTATTATATTCTTCTGTTGGCCATAAATAAACCGGTGCTACTGGTGCTTGTAATGAAAATACCATATCTAATAATCTTTTAATACGATTATCATTCATAATGATAAGACTTTTTTGTAAATAATGATGGGGTTCTTTTTTTAATTTACGAATAAATAATGCTATTTTAATACAGTATTTAGGTGATATATTTTTCATAATACGAGTATCAAAGATAAATATAAAATCTTTGCGATTATGATATAAGAGTAACCAACCTTTTAAAAATTCATCAAATTCTTCTTCTGTATTTAATGATTCGCTAAAAGTTACAAATACAAGGGGAAATTTATCAGTGTTAAATTCAGCAAACATTTATTTATCTTTAAGATTTTATTTAATGATTATTACCCTAACAGTGACAATCGCATATATAAATTTTATTTTCCGCACTACATGTTAAGATTTCATCTAGTGTATGAGTATGAATATGAAAATTACAATCATTACAATTTCTTATTAATTCTACTAAATTATGTGATTCTAATGTTTTTAATAAATCTTCCTTACAATCCTCTATGATGTCTTCAAGAGTATTTATATAACGAATATCAAGTGTTACTTTGTATTCGCTAAAAGTAGCAGATGAAAAATAAAAATTTCTTAAATAAGGATTATTCTTGTAATCCATTTTTAATATATAAATATTGATTTATTTAAATAAGAATTTAATAATTTTAAGAGAGAGATTATACTGATTGTATAATAGGTCATCGTATGTCTGGTGTCGGACACGGAGACCCATGGATGTAGTTATCATCATCCCCTCTGAAAACTGATGGCAGAAATTTAGGAGCACCCAGGTGTACTACTAGTTAAACCAAATAATTGACATACTTCATCATTATTTTTCATCTCTAAGTCCTCGCGCGCTTTATCTAAACTAAATCCGGTATTCCGTAATGAACAATAACCCTTATCACTTTCAGGGATTTCAATCCATTTACCTTGTAAACAATTATCATGGTTGGTGGTTTTGGATTTCGGTTCACAACAACTTAATATAGGACTAATATCTTCATATCCAGTAGTGTTTTTAAATCGGGATTGAAACTTATCAGAATGTAAATTTTCTCCGACGGATGCTACGTCAACGCCTATACTATTATTATCAATCCATTCATAATTATCGTTGAGATGACTTTTATTAAAATCATACCCACATACTTTTCTTATATCATCAGTACTTGTAGCACCTGTAAATTGAGAAACGCATTGTTTAGCTTGAGATCGTATATCAATAATATCATGACTAGTATAATATTGATAATGAACTCTAGATTCTGGATGATTACAATCTATATTATATCCAGCTGATTCAGATCTCTCGCGATAAGCATCACAACCTTCCCCAGGAATAGCATTATGATTTAAGAAATCATTTTTGATACAACCAGCCTTTTGATAATATTTAGTTTCATCTCGTTTCAATACGTCTTTAGTTGTATCATCGTTATCGCTTTGTATCATTTCACAATAAACTCTTTGAAAATTAGGACCAAATTCTCTCAATGAATGTTTTCCATCACCTGATTCAAAAAGAGCGGGATGCTTCATGTGTTTCTCATATTTGTCATCAGGGCCTACTTCAGTGCCATTAGTATTCAAACAAAGCCCTTGTGAATAATCTAATAATTCATCATTTTCACATGATTCATTGCACTCCCCGGTTTTTTCATTTACACCATAAGTACAAACCTTATTATTAAGTTCACAACCACTGAACTTACCCTTACCATCACTGCTTCCATTAAAAGGAACCTTTAAATTATTGTATAACCAATCTTTAAAAATAATTCTTAGTGCCGGAATACACCTCCTGACATCGTCTCGGTCGGGTGAGGAGGAGGCCGAATCAATCGCCAATAATTTATTATAAAAAGATGATAAATTTCTACCTGGATCATCCGGTGATGCTATAGTTTCATCTATCCTGTATGTAACATCGGGACTGGCTGTCGGATCTACTCTAGCAATATGTTTTACCTCCGATCTAAGTTTGCCGGTCTGACCATCATAAAAATAAGACCAATAATACCAAAATATCTTTTCTAGGGTAGTTTCTCCTGTATTATCTGATCCTTCGCTGCTTTTTTTGGCTGAAATACCATATTCTTTTAATAGATCTCTAATTAATATCGTATTTCCACTATTATCTAATAATACTTTCTTACCGCTATCAGAATGCCAACTCCCAGTCCATTGTTTAATTACATTTGTATCAACTACAATGGCGGTATCATATGCTGAGCCGGGATTATTCTGATTAGAATCGTCGCCTGTTATAGGTAGATAACCTGAAACGCTTCTTGCTGGGTTAAATAATTTATCCCAACTATCTATATCTGTATCTGTAGCTGAACCAGCCTTAAAACAAGGACTTGTATTGTCATTACCATCACATTGGGGGTATTTATTAATAAGATAAATAAATCCATACATTAATTCAGTCATTTGATAACCAGGATCTAATTCATGTGATCTATTATATGTATAATCTTGTGGTCCGTCTATGATAGATACAATTTCATCCCATAAACAATTATCATGATATTTACAGTCGCTGTATTGATGACATTTGTGAGCGGGGATAACTTCTTTATTAAACGTATCTCCCCTACTGAGGTCCGGGTCTAGGCCAATCTCCACAACATTAATAGCAAATAGGTCTAACCCAAACGCCTCAAAGATTACAGACAAAAGGATATATAAAATAAGAAAACCTGAAGCCAATAATATAATGCACTTAGCCTTGGTTACATCATTGCTTAAATCTTGATTTTTTCTGGTCCAAACCATCGCCAGACCCAATAGTATAATACTTATACAGAGAGCAAGATGAGTTTTATTTACTCTATCATATAATTCAGATACAAGATTATCTTTTAACATGTTTATAGCATCAGGGCTTCGGCTGTAGTCTGCGCCATCCACAGATCCAACTGTTCTACTGCGATCCATCCACCAATCTGAAGATATTGTCATACCGCCCACGAGTAAACCAATTAAGCAGAACATTGATGTAGGGAAAAATTCCCCAAAGCTATTAGCGGGATCCCCATATACGTTCCAGTCATTAGCAGCGGTCCCGTCCCCGCCTATACTCGTAAATGCCGTGCTACGAACAGCGACAACCGTAATGATTAACGAGATTAAAATAAATAAATTTCCTACAAAGCGAGCACCTCGTTTCCCCTTCCCCCAAATGAGTTCAATAATATATATTACAATAAAACATAAAGATCCAACCGCCAATGCCACATCTGATTTTGGTATCTGTGTATCATGGTTTGCACTATCTCTCCACAAATACACAAAACCTCCACAAGCGCAAACACTTAGTCCTAAACCTAGTAGTAGAACCCACCACGGCGCGATTTCCATTCCAAAAATATTAACCACAACTTCGGGATCACCACATCTCTGTATTTGTGTTTCATACATTTGTTTGGAATCATTCCAAGTTCTAGTAACACTCATCACACCCTCTCCCGCCTCCGTATTAGCAGGAGAGCATGTTTTATCTTCGATTGCTGTACAGGAGAAATTATTTGTATCCCATTCCGGATTCAAATAAGGATTTAAATATCCTACATTGTATAAACTATCATTGTCATCAAAATCAGGTGCCGATTTACAATAAGGTTGACTTCCATTCTGTATCGCCCCATCTTTACATCTTAAAATACAACTACTATCTTCATCAATATATTCTTTTTCTTTTAAAATTGGTTGCCAATAGCATTCATTTTTTAATATATCACCATTCAGTTCATGTTCCGATCCATGACCGTTTAATATTTTAAGTAAACCCTCACCGAATGTGTCAGTTTTAGGTTCGGCTCCGGATCTTGACCAAACACTTCCGTTTTTTGTAGGTGGGTTGCCATCTAAATCGGTTAATTCATTAAATGCTTTTAATACTGCGGGATTTACACAATCAGTTGCTTTCTGGCCCTCAGGATATGCGGTTAATGTACCCATTGATGCCTGTTTTTTGATACATTTTTCAACTGTCTGTGATTTACTTAAAAACCGACCACTCTTATCTGAACATGCAAAATCTAAATCATAACCGATTTTTCTTCTAGGACAACCTTCTGTAAATTCAATTTTGTCTAAATCAACTTGTCTCATGCCTGAACTTTGTAATTTTTCATATAAATCATCCACTGAACATTTATCAACTAAATTTAAATCTGTATAATAATCTGGTGGCGGAGCATGATATTTACACCCAGTTGTACTGCCTCTTACACCTATACTAGTATCTGCTGTTGCACTATTATTACCGGAAGAGGCAAAAGCATTTACGCAAAGAGATTCGTCAGAAACACTATTAATTATTTCACTACTAATATTATTACTTCCTATCTTATTTTCATGCTTAAGATTATAAAAGTAATTAGTACATTGATTCTCCCCATTTCCATTTTCACCTATACCCATCTGTGCTTTTGTATGAGGGTTATCAATGGTACCAGAACACCTTGTATATGATTGCCCACATAAATCATATACAGAATCCCATCTTCCATATAATCCATCTCCAAAGTCATCCCCCTTCTTAAAAAAATCCGATCCTATATCAGCATTACCCCCACTAACACTATTTAAAATATCGTTTCGGAATTTATCAGTTGTGTTTAATAAAACACCATCAAGATTTACTTTTAATTTACAATGTCGGTTCTCGCGACTCCCTTTATTTACACACTCAAAATATGCTTTTTGTTTGTCTTCTTCATTAGTGACATCACTAATAATATCATTACATTCACTTGTATAACTGCCCCCTTCCTCATTTTGTCTTGGTACACATGTGACCTTACTCTTATCAAAATTTAGTAGACCTTTACCTAGAGTGGATGAATCTATTTTTTTAATTTCTTTTGAAGTACCCGGAACTGGAGTTAGAGTATATTCATCTTCAAGCGGGTAATATAAATTATTAAATGCGTATTTCCAATCCTTATCAGGACTATTACCCTCTTGACTTATATCAAATGGCATGATATTCTTGCCGTCATACCAAGTATTATCCCCTTCTGTATTATATAAATTAGATCCTGGACTGACTGATTCTAAATAGTTTATTAAATTATTTGTTCCTTCATCATAAGTTTTAGTTAAAAGAAGTCCAACACTATCTCCGGTATCATTACTGTTTGATCCGATTTTATTTAAACTATTTATGTAATCAGAGTTTGTTTTGAGTGATTTAGGATCAACATTGCTATTATAAATACATTGAGATCTTATTAATTTTTTTATATCTGTTGCCCGAGATTTACTCATTTGTAAATCATGTAGATCTTGGGATCTACCGAATTTCCTTTCTGTATAAGCTTTACTACCATCATATAGTTCATTATACCAGTTAGATGATGATGGAGGAGACATATTATCCAATGGGAAAACACTACTTGGTGTATTAGAACTCTTCCATCTCTCCTGACCAACTCCCGCTATCTCCGTATCATATCGACCTTTATATTCAGAATAGTTACCCGGATACATTAACGACATAATTATATTATTTACTAATATAATTAATATAAAAAATTTAATATGAACTATTTTAATATATATTGCTTGTATAAACACCGGATAATGAATCTTCTATATATGGAACACTATTACGATTAATCTGTGATTCCTCGTACAAATATTTTAAATATTTTTTATATATTTGAATATCTTCTTGTGTAGGTTCTTTTAATCCTTGTCTACCAGAATAATTTATCGGGAATAATAAATTATTACAACATAATCTTTTACATGGGGGTTCTTCAATTTGATCAAAATCTCCAGCATTTTTATAATTATCATCATCATCCATACCACCACTTGGATTATATCCAGTACAATCGTGGACCAAATTATTAGTAGCTTCTCTATTATCATACTTAGGGGATGACCAGGCATCATTATCGCTATTCAGAGGATTATTATTATAATTATTCACACAATCAGGTTGTAAAATACCACATCCACCACCTTGCCTACGACTAACTGTACCGTGAGAATCAGTATCTCCGCTTAAACCCCACAAACAATAAGATGGAGCGAATTTTTGTATGATATATCTTTCTAATAATTTCATTGTTTTATCATTCTTATTATTATCTCTTCTCCATGGAGTTTTAAAATTGGCTGGACTTAATTTTTTTTCTTCTTCGCCACAAATTGCTTGCTTATTTAATGCACTGTTACCTAAATTAATATTTGTATCAGCAAAAACATCTAATTCACTAACTAATTCATCTAGCCGAGAATTTATCTCTTTGATATCTTCTGGTGAATCTGAAATTTTATCATCTCCCCCAGTAAATCTTGAATATGGGGGTTGTTTTACATCCTCCACCGGAGAAGGTTTTCTTTCACTATTTTCTTTAACTATAATAGTATTATTTTCTAAATTAGATTTTCCATAGAATATTGTATTATTATAATTTGGAAGCATTAATTGACTAAAGTTTTCTTTTGTTTCACTTAATACAAATAATAAAAATAAGAATCCTATTACGATTAAAATATGATTCATATAATTTAAATATAGAAATTAAAAATATTATCTAATTGCTACCAGGTGAAGTAACGCTACCAGGTGAAGTAACGCTATCTTCTGGAAAACTACAATCGTCCGGTTTTTCACCCTCTGAATCTAAAAAACAATCGGCAAATAACCTACATGAAGGTGGGCAAGATTCTAAATAATTACTACCTGGAGTAGCCGATATTATTTCAGCTATGCTCATAGAGTCATCATAAAAACAATCTCTACATTTACTCATATCTAAATAATGATCTTCATAGCTCCTTAGTTCATCAAAAATATCAATGATAATATCTATATCATCATCAGCTCTCTGAAATTTATCATATATTTCTAAATAATCATACTCATCGCTATCCTCTAAATTAATACCTCTTACAGAAAACTCATCCCCTACATCTTGTCTTTGTTTAATTGTTACTGAAGAGGGACATGTATCACAAGAAATTAAACAAGAATCATTTGCTAAAACCCCATCATCACTTTTTAAACTACAATCATCTTTATTTAAAATATGATGACATTTCATATCTCCAGATTTCCATTTAGGATCATTGCGACATAGTTCTTCTTGAAAGTAACCACTCATTATTTCTTGAGGAGCTGTTAAAATAGCAAAGTCATATTCGGGGGGGACAAGTGGATTTCTCATCCCTTCTTTAGTTTTACTCAGCGACATGAGAAAATATAAAAATAAAAATACTATGAATACTTCGTTGAATATAGATTTATCCATAAACTTACATAAAACTTAGATAAAAATTAATATTTATTAAATAGATAATTTACTAATAAGCAAAAGATGCTAATGATTGTGTATAAGGATTATCTTTAAAAGGATCTAACATAACAGGATCTAATCTATCGGCTAATTTTACATTGTCTAACGTATCTTTTTCTTGAGTGTATTCACAAGTATCGTCCGTTGGTATAACTTGATATACCTTGTCTAAATTATTAATTCTTGGATTAAAATAATCACTTTCAATCTTCTTAATATCAACATTTAATGTATCCATACCATTCATTAATTTTGTGTTTTCAGTAGTGGGGGTTCTCCCTTGTGAAATGATTTCTTTATTGGGATTCAAATCTGCTCTATAAAACTGGTCCGTTGCCATGGAACCCGGTAAGTACGAGCCAGCATTACCATTATATTCAAAGTTAGTTGTTTGTTTCTTAGTAGCTCTTACAGAATCTTGTAATCTTTCTTCCGGAACCTGAGTAATTGAAGAACCAACAAATCCATTTCTACCATCATCTAATGTTGTTTGTTTTACGGTGGGTCGGACTTCATCATATAATCTTTCAGTTTCACCTTCAAATACTGTCTTGATATTTCCTTCATAAGTTCTTTCTTCAGTAATTTCTCTTTCATTAGGATAAGCAAAGTATCCATCTTTATTATGATTATCATCGATTGCTTTACTTTCTAAATTCATATTACGATTAGTATCAACTGTTAATTGTTGATTCGTAGAACGTTTCACATTAGGACGACTTTCACTCGGATTAAAATTAACAGCCCCAGCTGGCCCCATTTTACCTTCATTAAAATAAGCACGATTTGTTTCTTTCACAATTTCTTCGGGTTGAATCATGGGGGCTTCAATTGCCCCCGTTGTAACTAACCATCTATCAGCCGTATTAATATAATCGGCGTCCGGTTTATGCTGAAAGACTTCACCTTCTTTACCTCTATGATCTATACCCTTACCACCGAGAACTTTCCCTCCAAAACTTTCTTTTAAATTATTCAGAGTTCTTATCGCATCTACGGAGTTCCTCTGAGCATATGCTAAATCAATATCTCTATTTATTTCACTCTTTTGATCAATATGAGCAACTCTTTCTTGTTCAAAAGGTAATTCGTTTCTTCTCTCCATACCCCCTACATATCTAGAGGTATCCGATCTTGCCCCTTCAAACTGATTACCAAATACATTTCCATAATCTCTTTGTAATTCAAAAAATTGACCTACTTCAGTTCTTCTTGGTCTAAAAGCATGAGATCCACCCTGATGATTCATTAAAGATTGATTTTCATCATAGTTAATATTCGCTGGACCGTTACCAGAGAAAAAAGGCTCTACTTTAATACCTTGATCGTTCACTAAAAAATCAGTTTTTGATATTTCTGAACCCGAAATAGATTGAATGCTATCACTAAACACATTTTTATCTCTTAATGTATTTCTACCACCCATATTTAAACTATCTATTACTTTACTATCGCCCTGCATCGCTAAATCATGATTTTTATTGACTAAATCTATTTCATAATTCTTCGCATCAACATAATTCGCCTGATCATAAACTGAATTACCTGATCCAACGAATAAAGGCGGTTGAACTTCGGAATAAGTTTTATGTTTTTCATCCTTGTCTTTATTCATTAAATATCCAACACCCATTAATCCAAGCAAGACTACTGATTCCATAATATAATTTACTAAATATATTATTTTAGTGTAATTTTAATTTAGTAAATATATTATTTAATTTATACGATATAATGTTTTTAATTCATGGGGGATTGTTTTATCATTGAAATATGAAATTATCTTATCATCAAAATATCCTACTAATTTAAAATGACAACTATTTTCATAAATTAAGAAAATACTATCATATTCTCTATTATAATCATTTAATGTATTGTAAACACTAAAATCATTTGTATAATTATTACAATTCAAGATAAATATATTACATCTAAGTATATTCATTAAAACTTGTAGTAAAATATAATCCCCCCAATATTCGTGACCAGATGTAGATATTTTTTGTTTAAAATCTTCTAATGAATTAATCTGATATGGATCCCAGTCTTCACTGAAATCATCGGCATCTTTCATGATTCTATAATATCCTATAATCATATCATATTGTTCTTCGGTTAAATTTTCTGATATCATATTACGAATATCATCTGAATTATAAATAATATCATTTTCTCTTTCTTTTTCATTTAATGCATTCGCGATACAGTGAAAGAAACAATCTCCATCACTATCACAATCCAGAGTACCATATCTTGAATTTTTACTTTTAAATTCACTTAATCTGTTTAATTGAATTATCCATCGTTTATGAATCTTTTCCCATCCATATTCACTTAAGATATGATGCCAATTATGAGATTTTATTCTTTTAAATAATTCTCTACTTTTATACTCCATGAAACCATCTTTAATCCTAATGTTATCAGTATAATAATATTCTTCTGTCATAATTAACTGTAATTGAGGTATTTTATATAGATTAATTAATTTATCAAATTTTTAAATCTAAATAATATATATAAAATGAAAGACGAATTAAAAAAAATAATCAATAAATGTGGATGTATTGATATTAAAGTTGTTGTATTATTATTTTTTATACTCGTAGCAATTTATGCTATGTATCATGAGAATGTTAAAGATGAAGATTGTCAATGTGGAAATTAATTTTATCTAAAATTTTTTCTAAGGTAAGTTATAAAAATATGGACGATGATGAGAGACAATCCGAAACAACAGAAAAAGAGTTTCTTGTGGGACCTGATCAGGTATATTATGAATCAGATAGAGATATTAAGGTGGGATTTGTCAGTCATGATTCTAATGAATATAAAGGAGGTCTCCGATCTGGTATGTCTGTCATTTTCGCAGATAAAATTCGCGATGGCAAACGAATAATCAAAGTAATTACCCATATCAATGGTGAACCACAAGGTTCTGATGTTTCTTATGGGGGTGGTGGAAAAAGAAAGAAGCGTAAATACAGTAAAAAATCTACTAAGAGAAAATCTAAAAAGAAGGGTTCTAAAAAGCGTAGAAAATCTAAAAATAAGACTAAAAGAAGACGTTAATCATTTTTCCATTTTTGACCACAGTGATTACAAATATAAATATATTTCATATTATCATCATCATATTTAATATAAGTTACTGAACTAGGTGTATCACCGGTATTACAAATACATTCTGGATTCGTACATTTTAAATTGCTATTACCTTCTATCTTTGGTAAGGTAACATCATGGGTAATATAAGGATTATGATTAATATATTCTGATTTATCATATTCTCTAAAGTCTATTGAATAAATACAATTGTTTTTACCACTAAATGATTCTTGTTTTTCACATGCTTTACAATAATGTAGTAAATTTTTATCTGAATCTAAATATAAATAAGTCATATTTTGACATTCGCCGCAAAAATGAATTTCAGAATCTTCCATTATTATAGTATATTGATTATAATCTTTAATTTAAATCAAATTTATAAACTATTTAATTTTTGAGTTAATTCTTTTTTTAGTGAATTATAATCTATTATCATTGTCAGATTATAAATATTAATAGATGCTTTAATCGGTTTTGGATACTTTTTACATAAAATATCTATTTTTTGTAATATATTTTCACGTTCATTTTTAAGGCGTTTTGAAATTACATCGTCAAAAGTTAGAAACAAAGGGTGAAGTGTAAATCCATTATTTTTAATTAAATGATTATAAGTATCATATTCAACCATTAGATTATACGTATCATTTCTTTTACCTTTTTCATTTTCAAATCCCGGTTCATTATGTAATGGATCATTGTTTAGCAATGATTGAATTGATAATAATACTGAACTTATATCCATAACACTTGTCCATTTAGGTCCCGACCATGTATTAATCGCGGAAAGGCACACTTTACCAATGTAATTATCATGAGATCTACCTACATATAAATTAGGGTGAATTCTATAACGACTATGAGATAAGTATCCTATTTTAGGAGGTGAAAATGGGTAATTCTTAGGGAATTCAATAATAAAATATAATATACCATTTTCATATGGTGTCCCCTCTGGTCCGATGATGATAGCTGTTGCTTTCATAATATTTTCTTCACTGAAATTTACATAGATACCTAACCCCGATAAATTCATCTGTTCTACCTGGCGCATATCTTTATTAATAATTCTTTTAATAGCATCCTTTGACATTTATTCAAATATCATATCTATTCTTAAAATCATTTTAAGAATCCATTTAATTTTCTATAAAATTAAAAATTTGATTTTTTTTGATTTTTAAAAAAGCAGATAGACCAGGGACCAGTATAAAACATATAGAAATCTGATTAAATCCACTAAAGTAAATTTAATTAAAGAAAAAAATATAAAGAAATCATTATTTGAGATGGAACCACTTCAAGCATTTCTAAACAACTATAGTGTAAAAAAAGATACCGATGGGAAACCTATTACTCATACAGGTATGCCACCTTTCCCCGGAAGATGGTCTATCCCAGAAAAAAAACTAAATAAATTTTATAAATTAATTTCACAATGTTTTGAAAATGATTCGCTAAAAATCCCCATTGTAGAGAAGATGGGTACACATTTCCCTTTTGTAATTGATATAGATCTTAAATATAAAAAAGAGTTCACTGAAAGACAATATAATAGCGATAATATAGAAAAACTCTTAGAATATTTATGGTCTAAAATAGATACATGCGTTGAAGAAGCAAAAGATAAGAATACAGTATTCCTTATGGAAAAATCAAATCCTTATCCATGTAAGAAGGGTGAATATAAAATGAAAGATGGAATTCATCTTAGTTTCCCAGATATAATTATTGAAAAATCAATTTATAAAAAGTTAATCTCGATTATTCAAAGCGAAGATAAAATTCAAAGTATTTTCAGTGAGGGATGCGATATTAAACCAGATAATAATACAAAGGGTATTTTAGATAGTTCATTCTCATCATGGCAACTATACGGTTGTGGTAAGCAAGGTGAAACGCCTTATATTGTAACTAAGGTATATAAGATTGCTGACGATGGTTATCCCGAAGAACTAGAGCAAGAAATCTTTGATGAATATTATACTGACATGAAAGAGATTCTTAATAAGATGACAATGTGCTACATTAAAAAGGACAATGTATCTTACAAGGATGAATTCATGAAAACACTTAAAGTGAAAAAGAGTAATAGTAGTAGCAGTAGCAGTAGCATGTCTGGCGGAAGTAGTATGACTAACAATGATGATATTTACGGACTGAATTACTATGTTGATAACAATAATGTTATTAATCCATTCAAACTCGTAGAAGAAGAAGAATTAAAATTAGTAAAAGGATTAGTTAAATGTCTTTCTGTAGAAAGGGCATCCGATTATGGTTCATGGTTAAGAACAGGTGCTGGATTACATAACATTAATAAGGACGCTTTATTAGATACATGGCAAGAATTCAGCATGAAATATCCATCTTATGCGGATGGATCATCAAAGAGGGATTGCAAGTATAAATGGAAATCATTTGATAACTATGAAGGTGCTAAGAGAGGTATTGCTTCTTTAAAGCGTGAAGCTGAGCTAGATAATTTAAAAATGTATGAAAAAGTTATGAATGAAAGTTTATTTACATTCGTAGATAAATCTGTAAGAGGTGGTCCAAATGCGGATTATCTAGTGGCAAAGGTTGTCTATGAAAGATATAAAGATGAATTTATTTCGGTGAATGTAAAGGATGAATGGTTTCATTTTAATGGTCAAAGATGGGAAAGAACCTTAGAAGGAACTAATCTTAAGAATAAGATTCATAATGAAATATATAAGATATATTATGAATATCAAGAGCATTATATGAAAAAGAAAGATGAAGAAATAAAAAGATTACAAGCAGAGGGGATGGACACCGAAGAAGTAACGATGGGGAAGAGTGGATATGGAAAATTACTTCAGAATATAATGAATATCCAAGCAAAACTCCTTCAAGGTCTATACGTGAATGGTGTCATGAAGAATCTTAGAGATATGTTTTATAAGAAGGAAATCATGGAGAAGTTTGATACAGATACAAGTCTATTAGGTTTTGATAATGGTGTTTATGATCTTAAAAATAATGAATTTAGGGAAGGTAGACCAGAAGATTATATTACAATGACTACCAAAGTTTCCATGCCAGTGAAACCAGAACAGATGCCAATTTCATTAGATAACATGCTGGAATCATTTCATAACTCTGATGTGAATGCTTTCCCCGAGATGCGAAACTATAGGAGATTCTATGATGACATGAATGATTTCATTGATAAGATTGTTCCAATTCCAGCGGTTAAGAATTATACTCTTCGATTCTTATCTAAGTGTTTATCTGGTGAGAATAGGGATGAAGGATTTTATATTTGGACTGGTACTGGTGGTAATGGTAAGTCCAAGCTCATTGATCTTATGTCTATGTGTATGGGGGATTACGCTTGTAATTTACCAATTGCTCTCTTAACTCAGAAGCGTAAGGCATCTGGTTCAGCGAGTCCAGAAATGGCTATTACAAAGGGTAAGCGTCTCGCTGTAATGCAAGAACCCGATGTAAATGAAACACTTAATGTTGGTCAAATGAAAGAAATTACAGGCAATGATAAAATTTCGGCCCGTGGATTATACAAGGAACCATTTGAATTTACTCCTCAATTCAAATTGATTTGTATGTGTAATGATTTACCTCATATCCCATCCAACGATGATGGTACATGGAGGAGGTTAGAAGTTGTTGATTTCATTGCCCGATTCGTGGATTATCAAAGTGATGTTGATGAGGATAAACACAGATATCTTAAGGATAAGAGTATTAAAAATAAGATCCCGATGTGGGTTATCCCTTTCTTAGCAATTATCCTACCTCATTGGAGAGATTATGATCAGAATGGCATTGATATCCCTGATGAAGTCAAAGCAAAGACAAGAGAATATCGTGGGAATAATGATCTGGTTGGTCAGTGGATTGATCAAAATTGCGAAGAAGCTGAAAATATTCTCGCGACTGATGGTGTTATGGAGCTTGCTCCAACTGATTTTGAGACACTTTATGATAACTTCGTTGAATGGTGTCAAGAAGAAGAGATTAATAACAGACCTGATAAGAAGGGTGTTAAGGCTGCTCTCAAGAAGTGGCAGGAGAAGTCTCGGTATGGTCTTTCATATGGTAAGAAGAAGACTGAATCCGAAGGTATGCCTAATGGTTACGAGAAGGCCATGAAGTTTAATCTCAAGATTGTATAATCATTAATTTTAATATTTAATTTTATCCTTAACTTATTATTTTTTATATCCAATAGTATATGAAAACTATTCGTAAAAATAAAAGAAAATCTAAAAGAGGTGGTGGAAATGATAAAAAAGTAATTATAAAAAAATCAACGAATCCTAAAAAGAAATATATGGCTGTATTCTATCAGAATGGTAAAAAGATTAAAACAACTCATTTTGGTTGTGCCGGAATGAGTGATTATACAAAACACAAGGATCCTGCTAGAAAACAAAGATACATGAATCGCCATAAGACTACTGAAAATTGGCAAAAACCTATGTCAGCTGGATCACTTAGTAGATATATCTTATGGAATAAACCTACATTAAGAGCATCTATCAGTGATTATAAGAAAAGATTTAATTATTCTTAAAATGATCGATAGTATCTTGATATCCCCTTTGAATAATTTCTTTTTTATCTTTTAGAGATAGATTAAAATTTAATCCCTTATTTACATTAATATTAATTACTTTACTTTTCTCAATATCTCTATAATCACTACTATCAGTTAAAATAGATAGTAAAAATCCTATCAGAGGGAATTCGGATAAACTATTTATTTTAGAGACATCTGATGTCCCGCCTAAAATTCTTATGCCTAAGAAATTATCACTTTTACATGATTCAATTGGAAATCCGCCTCTTAATCCACCATCTACATACATGTTATCATTATATTCAACTGGTTTGAAAAATAATGGTATAGCAGTCGTCATCATTGCTAAAACTGAAACATTTATATCTGGATGATTCTTATGATTTATATATTCTATTCTACGCTTTGTAACATTATATACTTTCACTGTTAAAGTGATCCTTACTTTTTCATATAATTCACCCAATGTTAAATCTTCTTTTAATAATGTATGTTTTAAAAATGAATCAATATAAGTTTTAATTTTACTATTATCAAATAAACCAAATTCTAAAAGTAAATTATCAATATTAATATCTTCCATATCTAATATTTCATTCCCATTAATCCGATAAACTATTTCTCTAATTTGTGAATCGGTTAATTTTATCATATACATGATGGCAAAGATAATACCTACGGATGTTGTCATTATTTCCTTGATATTTGATAAATCTTCTTTTAAGATATTCTTTTCAAATAATGCTTTAAAAACACCCACATAAGCGATACCGGATGGCCCACCACCAGATAGCACCAAAGTATCAATCATTTATTAAATAATAAAATTAATATTTTAAATTATTTTCTATGATAATAAATCATAGGCATGTCGCAAATAGATATGAAAGAATTATATTCAACAATTAACGCAAAAACCTTACGAAGGATGGAATTATATGATTCAGTATTAAAAAAATGTCATAGTCGTATCTTATATAACTCGGGGTTACAAAGAACCTATTGTTTTTATCAAATACCAGAATTTATTATAGGAATGCCATTATATGATATAAGTGAATTAAGAAATTATATCATGAATAGCTTAAAAACAAATGGATTTGAATTATTATATATTAACCCAAATTGGTTATTTATACAATGGAATGTAAAAGGAGCAAAATCATTAACTAAAAACAATAATGCGAGTAAGTCTATGAATCAGCAAAATAATCAATATAAATCAACCGATACATATAAACCAAGTGGTAACTTTATTTATGATGATAAGTCATTAATGAATATGACAGATAAATTTAAATTTTAATAAAATGAAGTATCTTTGCCTAATTTATAAATATTATCATAAATCATTAAGAGAAAGAACCCTGTAAAAACATATAATAATAATTCATTAAATTGTTCTTCATGAGATGTTTCTAAAGATCTTCTAGTTTCTGTTGGAGGGAGGGTAACAAGGGCCTGCCTTTTTTCCTCGCTTTGCCTAGCTTTCATCCTTTTAAATTCTAAAAATTCTCTATAATCAGGGTCATCTGCTAATGATTCTCTCTTAATATTTCTAGTAGTATCGGGTCTTACAATATTATTGTTTAAATTTAAATCAACTGTTTTTTTAGTATCTTGATATTGATTTTCATCATCGGTATAAGGACTAACTATCATTCCCTTGAGTCTTTTATTTGGATTTAATTCTTGATTAGGTCTATCTTCAAGTAATTCTGTTTCCATTTCATCGGGTGTCAGAGGTGAATCAAATAAAGGGTCTTCAGTTTTCTTTTTTTTTAGACGTTTTGTTTTCCTAGGTTTCTGAATCATATCTGGCCATACTTCAGATAACAATGCTCCAGTCATAATAATATTATTAAATATTTTATTTTAATTTTAATCTAAACAAAGTTATAATGGAGAAATGGATTGATTCTACTAAAGAAAGTCTTTCATGTATTAATGAAAATAAATATATCATTGGCTTAACCATGATTATGCTAAATATTGGTGCTAGATTTATTATAGATGAATTAGATGATGATTTAAGAAAAGTAATATCAAATACTGTTGTTAGACGAGTTGTTATCTTTTGTTCATTCTTCATGGCAACGAAAGATTTATTTACAGCAATTGTTTTAACTGTAATATTTGTAATATTAATCAATGAAGTATTCGCTAAAGAATTAGAAGAATTAGAAGAAGGCGATGAAAAAGGTGGTTCATTTAATAAAAATGAACTTGAAAAAACAATACAAAAGTTAAAAAGTATTCAAATGAATATGTAAATTATATTGTGAATATATAAATTAAAAATTTCATATTATGAATATGTAAATTATATTGTGAATATATAAATTAAAAATTTCATATTATGAATATGTAAATTATATTGTGAATATATAAATTAAAAATTTCATATTATGAATATGTAAATTATATTGTGAATATGTAAATTATTAACTACCACCGTCTGGTTCTGGCTCTGGCTCTGCGTCTGCGCCTGCTCTGCCGTCTGCATCTGCGTCTGCGTCTGCGCCTGTTTTCCCCCAGCCCCTTTTCGCCAATATACCTTTTCCTTTCTCCACCATAAATAACTTTACGAATTCATGTGGTTCTTCAAATGTAAATTTAATATCAGTTACCTCATCATGATCTATAGTTTTGGATGATTTTAATGTTATTCTTAAGCCAGGGTTTCCAAAATTGTCCCCCCTTCGACCAGCAGCCCAATCGAAAGTTTGTATTTCATCTGTTTTAAATTCAATTGTCTGCCCATCATTTATCTGGGCTCTTAAAAAAAAATCTGACGCGTCAATACTGGGATTCATCATTAAAAATTTCTCACCACTATCAAGGGTGACACTTCTCACGGTCCCCTTCCCCGTCTTTGTTTTATAACCTTTTAATTTACAATTAAGAGTGTGGGAGGTGGTTGGGGCTTCTTCTTGGTACATACGATTTACATCTTCAATGAATTTTGATTTATATTGTCTAGATAGATATATTCGAAATATGTCGAGGCTTCCGTCGGAATTTTTAATATATAATCTACATATATCAAGGTCCATATGTTCCACCCGCTCAGCGCCCTTAACAGCCACTACCCCGTTACCACACTCAAAAACTTTATAAATTAATCCTTCGCCTGATTTAAAAACCACAGTAATTCTATTATAATCGGCACTAGAATAAACCTCACCTTTATATTCTGTTTTAAAATTGAAAGTTCTAAACAACCCATGGTCTTTCATCCCCAAAACTAATAAATCACCTACTTTATCCCCAAAGCCCTGTAGTGTTTTTTGCTCTGACCTATTGAAATTATCTCCATTAAAATCAATTTGTAATATCGCGGGATTCACCCTATTAATTAATCTGGATACGTTTACATCACCCATAATAAATTCACTTGCTTTTACGGGCATCGGAGAATCTGTCGATTCCGATTCACCACTACCGCCTCTCTGCTTTATTTTACGTGTTCTTTTTTTATTCTTTCTTACTATTTTACGAGATTTTCTTTTACTATTCTTTCTCTTTAAAGAACGCCTTAAAGAACCCCTTAAAGATTTCCTTCTATTATATTTTTTTGTTCGTCTTTTATTAACCATTTATAATATATAATTACATTTTTTTATAAATTCAATGTTATACCTCTATCTGTAGATTTTTTATCAGTATCACCACTCATGAGTGAAATAGCATCTAAATCGGGTATTTTATCCGGTTGTAAATTCATTTTATTGATTAAATCATCAATCCCATCTGGACCAGACATATCTGATCTTGCTGGGGATGTTGTTCTTCTTGGTTGTCCTTGCTGTTGTTGTTGTTGCTGTGCTCCCCCCATACCACCCATAGGTCCGCCCCCCCCACCCATAGGACCACCCATTAATCCACCCATTAATCCCCCCATTAATCCTCCAAGTGGATTGCCTCCGCCACCTCCTCCTATTCCCATCATGGCAGCTAAGGGATTGGGTGGTTGTTGCTGCTGTTGCTGTTGCTGTTGCCGCTGTTGCATGCCTGGCATACCAGGTCCTTTATTCATGCTTCCAACGGCAGCTTCAGCAAATTGTTTCATTAATTCAGGATTCTGTTGTAATACATCATCCATCCCAGGGATACTTGATTTAAACATGGTATTACTTAAATGAAACATAAATGCTGAACCCGCTAAAGTGAATAATAATCTTAATTCTGGCGCCATATCACCACCACCACCATATTTTTCACCGAGTTCTTCAAAGATTTCATCATAATCATTTAAATTTTCATTAACACTTTCCCCCCACCCATCTAGATTCACTGAAAATGGATCAAATCTACCATTCATAAATTCAATACCTGTTACACAAGCCATAAGCATCTTTCTCTGAAATTTAATACTATTATCAATTTCTCTTTGCTTTTTTAGCTTGATATATTCATTTCTCATGTCTTCAAGATGAGAATTCATATTGTAATTCATAGTTGTCCGAATACCTTGACCTTCTAGCTTCTTAAATTTATACAAAAGATCTATTTTTTCATTTTTAATATCCTGTGGAGTTAATCTATGAATAGGTTTAAATTCACTATTATCTACTTGTTTAGGATTTGCTAACATGTCATCTGTATCTGATTGTTGGGGGATTTCTTCAACTTTAGGTTCTTCGCTCGGCTTAAAAAAACTAAATTCTTCTTTATTAGATTTAGGTGTATTTTCTGCACTCTGAGGTGGGGAATTACTGCCTTTCGCTAAAAATTCAATACCAACTGGATCTGCCACAGATAAGGAAGGATTTGTTTGTTTGGGGGGTTGAGAGGAATTCATAGGGGAATTTGAACCTTGATTAATTGATATATTATCACCTGAAGGACTACCCATGGTAACGCTTTTCACACCAGTATCAAAACTTAGATTCAAATCGGACATCTTTTAAATCCTCATAGAAAGAATTGTTTAAATGAAAACGCATTAAAAAATTTAATTTAAATAATCCGCAATATTTTGGGGCATTTCAGATATCTGAGTATCATAAAATTCTTCTATACTCTTAAGATAGTCTACTTCTCTATCATTTATTAAGTTAATAGATACTCCTTTACGTCCATATCTCCCAGATCTACCAATGCGATGAATATAAGTTTCTTTTTCTCGGGGTAAATCAAAATTGATAACTAAAGACAATTGCTGAATATCAATCCCTCTTGCTAATAAATCGGATGATAATAAAATTCTTAATGTACCAGAACGAAATTCATTCATTACTTGATTTCTTTCTTCAACGCTTCTGTCTCCTGTAATATAACCAACTGGGAAATTATCGGCTGTTAATCTTTGATAAATTTCATTAATCTTGTTTTTACTATTCATGTAAATAATACACTGACCTACATTAATAGTATCATATAAATCAGTAATTACATCATATTTCCAATCATTATGTTTCACATTGATGAAAAATTGCTGAATACCTTCTAAAGTAAGCGATTCTTTTTTAACTAATACTTTTACGGGACTATTCATAAATTTATCAGTTAGTTCCAATATTTCATCTGGTAAAGTTGCCGAAAAAATACATATCTGAGTATTTTTATCTACGGTTTGAATGATATCATGAATATCTTCTTTAAACCCTTGAGATAATATTTCATCTGCTTCATCAAATGTTAATAATTTTATATCAACGGTTGGTAAATATCTTCTCCTTATCATATCCAAAATTCTACCAGGGGTACCAACTACAATATGTGGATTCTTATTTAATTCATTACGACATAAATTTATATTTGTACCACCTATTACCTTTAGAATAGTAATATTAGTATAACTACTTAAATCGGTAATAACTTTTGTTACCTGATCAGCTAATTCTCTTGTAGGAACAATAATTATACTCTGAATACTACTTTTAGATTCATCAATTAAACATAAAGTTCCTATACTAAAAGCACCAGTTTTACCTGTACCCGACTGTGCTTGGGCTATTAAATCTTTACCTGTAATCATTTTAGGGATCGCGGACTCTTGAATTTTAGATGGTTTCTCAAAGCCGTGACTATACACTCCTCTTAAAATATTTTCATCTATCTTTAAATCGTCAAAACTCATATTTAAAAAAAACTATTAAAATATCTTTAAATTAAAATGCGGATTTTGACGATTTAAAGAAAATTAACTCGGTAAAGTTACTAAAACACACACACTTATAAATTAATCTATCAATTTTAATAATTCTTGAACCTTTTTTATATCTGCCCCCCCAGTTTGTCCTTTTAATTCTTTTTTATGATATAAATAAAAAGTTGGAACGCTCCTTATTTTAAATTCACTTGCTAAATCTTCATTTTCATCAATATCAATCATATAAATTTCTAGCTTTGCTGAATCAGAACCCTCGCTAATCTTTTGTAGCAGAGGTTTTACACGCTGACATGGACCACACCATTTCGCTGTAAAATAAAAAAGTATATGACAATCTTTATCCTTACAAGCGGTAATATCATTATCGACGATGCTAATCATTTTTATTATTATTAAATAACATAATTTTAAATATTTAACTTAATAGTCATCATAATATTCTTCACAAGAACTTTCTCTTTCAAGATGTTCTGTTCTCATGTCTTCGTTTACTATTTCATCGTGTATTTTCATGAGTTCTGGATCAAGATAAAGTATATCTTCTCTTTCATTATAATACTTTTCAATATCTTCATTCTCCATATTTTTCAACTCTTCATGCGTTAATAAGCAAAACTTATTACGCTTTGTAGGGATTACCGGTGAAATTAATCCTTTATAGTCTTCTTTATTTACAATATGATTCCATAGATTCTTTGGAAACATATGATTTTCATGAAGTCTTTTACAACAACTGTAACTACAAACATATTTCTCTACTTTGATAGGTTTATCATCATCTGAAATATCATCTATATTTTCAAGATGATCCCAAGGTTTCTCACTAATGATTTTTTTACAATTCCAGCACTGCATTTTTAATTAATATAAGAGTATTATTTAGTTGGTTATTTAATCATATACTATAAATCAAATTTTTGTTTAAGTAAATTTGATATCAATCATATTGTATTTTATTTTATTTAAAACTATCTTATGATGAATAATAAAGACTCTATGACAATGATATTAACCGAAGATTTGGAAACAAATCTAAAAGAATACGATGATAAACTTTATGAATGTGTTAAAATGACTGTATCTCACGAATCGCTAAAAAGTGATTGTATTCAGGGATTATTAAATATTTATGAATTATCTGATAAAGAAGATAGCTTTTCTTTATCAAAACGTAAATATTTATCAGATTATGTAGACGATTATTTTAATGATAAGATTGCGGATTTTCAAAATAGAATAGAAAATCGTAAGGATATTTTAGAAAAAATGGATAAATTAAAGCAGTTAGATTTACCCGAACAACGTAGTGAAGAATGGTATAAAATTAGAGAAGGTGTTTTAACGGCATCTTCTTTAGCTGACGCAATTGGTGAAGGGCATTTTTGTACTCGAGATCAATTAATGATTCAAAAATGCGGTGGTCCAAGAGGTGATGTCCCTTTTGAAATTGTTGAATGGGGAGTTAAATATGAACCAGTAGCAACTTCATTTTATGAAAAGTTAAATAATCTAACTGTTTTAGAATTTGGTCTTGTTCCTCATTCAGAGTTTACTATCTTTGGTGCTTCACCTGATGGTATTTGCGATGTAGATTCTCCAGAAGATTATATTGGACGCATGTTAGAAATAAAATGCCCCCCTAAAAGACAATTTACAAACGAAGTTCCAAGACATTATTGGATGCAGATGCAGGGTCAATTAGAATGTTGTAATCTCGAAGAATGTGATTTCTTACAAGTTAAATTCAGTGAATATTTTAATGAAACTGAATATATTAAAGATACTTTTTCTGAAGATAGTATCATGAAAGAAGGTTATTCTTCATTAGGTTTACCTAAGGGTTTAATTATTGCGTTCGTCCAAAATAACGCAAGGGGTAATCCTATTATTAAATATGAATATAGTGAATTATATTCTAGTCATGATTCATTAAAAAAATGGTCTGATAACATGTTAAATTCTTACAAAAATGGAGAGTTTAAATATGATATAGTAAAATTGAATTGGTGGAGAATAGAGCGATATGAATGTACTCTCGTAGGAAGAGATCGTAAATGGTGGTTAAGTGTTCAACCTAAGATCATTGACTTTTGGGACGATGTATTACACCATCGCAAGATTGGAATTCAAGATTTTATTGATAAAAAAGCAGAGAAAAAGACGAAGCGCATTAAGTTAAAACAAGAGAAACAATCAAAGAAAGATGAAAAAAAGAAGAATACTTTTGAAATTGATAAAGCAGTCGTTGAAAAGTTACAAAGTAATTATTTAATTGATTCTGATTCAGATTAATTTTATAAATATAATATAATGAAAAAGAATTCAAAGTCATCAAATATGCCACCTTTACCTTCAAATGACAGTGTTATACGTAAAAAACCACACTGGCCCCCCCCTAAACCAGGTCAAGGGGTAAAGGGATATCCTTCTATAGAAAACCCGACGATGATTAATACCTCAATTAAATCATCGGATAGTAAAAAAACAAAGACCAATAGTGGTAGTAGGCGTAGTCTTAATACTGAAATGTCGCGTTTAGCGAGGAGAAATAGAAGGAATAATGGGAGAAATAATAGGGAGAAGAATACCCCAGTTGTTCGGGGCGTACGCGTTCCATCAGGATCTACCTCCAAGGGTGTCCCAGTAAAAGCAGTATTAACATCATCTAAAAAGTGTAAATCTAAAAAGTGTAAATCTAAAAAGTGTAAATCTAAAAAGTGTAAATCTAAAAAGTGTAAATCTAAAAAGTGTAAATCTAAAAAGTGTAAATCTAAAAAATATACAAAAAAGAAATAAAATATATTTGATATATATATATACATATGAATAGTTTGACAAAAGAAAAGCTCAACCTGACATGTATTAATTTAAGTGAAGAAATATCAAGGGGTGATACTTTTTTACTTAATAAAGATGTAACAATTTTTAATAGTAGTATCATTGAATTAGAAGGCTCAGATAGATTATTAATTGCGAGTAGAGGATGGTATGGTAATGTTAGAAGTTGGTCTGGTATTAATTTTGTTGTATTATCGCTATTCACTAGAAATCTAAAGAAAATAAATCAAAATATTTTAGATATTGATCCGAAAGCAATCGTAAATAAAAAGATGAAATTTAAAGAGCTAAAAGATAAAGTGGTTCCACATGGCGAAACATTATCTGTGGGGCCAGAAGACCCGCGGTTATTTTATCATAAGGGTGAAATGTATATCCTTATAAATGAATTAAATGATAAAAAGCAAAGACACATGTTTATCTCTAAAATAGATATTAACAATCTAACTTATGGAAAGAAAATAGAGATATGTAAATCTTTATCTACTGACTTTGAGAAGAATTGGGGTCCTTTTATATACAAGGGTAAGCTACATATGATTTATGATATTAATCCTTTAAAAATATTTGAGTTTGATGATAATTTCAAATGTAAATTAACTTGTAATATAAATGATAAAATATTAAATAAATTTAATGAAAGTTATCCTGATTTACATTTTCATATAAGAAATTCTACTAATTTAATTGAGATAGGGAAAGGTATATTTTTAGGTATGGGGCATGGTGTACTCGATTATAAAGAATCTATAGACATTAATAAATTTTTAATACCATTAATAGATGAATCTAAGTATTCTAAAGAAGATAAAGATTATTTTAAGAAATTTTTCAAATTATATACTGGATTTTTCTATAAATTAGACATGAATAAGAAAGAAATCACTGAAATATCACCCTTTTTCCAATTACCCAATTACGAATCTAAACAGGAGTTGATTTTCTTTCCAACAAGTATCTATCTTGATAAAGAAAAATTTGTGAACATTTCATACAATGTAGGTGATAATAGGTCCTATTATTTAAAATTACATTTAGATGTGGTAAATATATCCATGTATAAAAAAGAAAATATAGATTTTCAAATGAATCATAATATTAATTCCAATTATTATATTGAATTAGTGAGAAGTATTAGAAAGATTATGGGCTATCCGATTGAAAAAAAAGAATATTATAGATTTGGAGATGTTAATAGAATTTACGCATCAAAAAAGAAAAAAAAAAGCAAAAAAAGAAATACTAAACGTAGGAAATAATTTACCGCTTTTCGCTTTGCCATATCTTATTATCAACTTTTCTAGCTTTACCCCCTGTAATTACACTTGCTAAACGGGCATATGCCCAACTACTACTACTTTGATTTGGTCGAGAACCACTACTATAATAAGCTCCCCTACCTTTTTTTAAGATTTGATTTTGTCCTTTTTTAGATAAAATATGTTTATCTATAAAATCTTTATCTGTAATTTTACGATTGTATTTTTTCTCAAACTTAATTATGTGTTCGCTTCTTTTCTTAGGATATGATTTTAATTTCGGTCTATCTACATAAACTCCCTTTTTATACATTTTTCTTGATTTAATTAAATTTTTCTTCTGCTTACTCCGATCTCTTCTTGATAGAGAAGCAGTATATTTTTCAGGTATTTTCTTAGTCCTTTTCTTATTAATAGCCATTTATAATATTAATTAATATTATATTTCACTAATAGGATCATCAGATAAAGATATAGGTTCCCATTTTTTAAAGTATTCATTGTATTTACATTCTACTAGAATTTCGCTATCATAATCTTTATCTTGAAACCATGTTAAAAGACTATGACTTAATAAGGTATTCTGAACAAGAGCAATACCATTTTTAATTAAACTATCATCTTTTACTGAATATAATTCATATACATCTGGTTTCATTGTTTTCATAATCCTAAAACATTTTGTTGTCTTCTTTGGTTTTTCTACTAGTTTCACTGAATCATTTTCTTTGAAAATATATAAGATATTTGAATAATCAACCCTCATTGGAACAAAATACAAACCCCTGGTTTCATAATCTAAATTGGGAATAAATTCATTAAATACATGCGACACATCTTTGTAATCAAAGTACTTTTTGACGAATAGTGGGCATGTATTACTAAATTCGCTAGAGGTATATTTAGTATCAAATATTTGATGAATCGTATTCATTCTATCAATTATATTTATTTTTTTCATATTTTTACCACAATGATAATAGATATCATTGATTCCGAGACACCATTTCTTATTACGCTTCCGGATTAATTCACATTCAAAAAGAGTACATTTATATAATTCTGGAGAAAATTCATAAGGCAAGATAAATATCTTTGGAAAATCATACCCATCTTTAATTTTCTTGTCAATAAAGAAAGCATAATTAACACTATTGATTTGTGTTAAGAACAAGAGATATGGTGTGCCGCTACTTTTAAGATAAAATACATGGGGATTATTTAAATTTTTTGAGAATTGTTCATTAAATACTTTCGCATAACGCGAATTATATTTAATGTTAGAACATAAAAGACTTAATGAATTTAAAATATATTTTTTTGATTCGTTCGTTGTAATATTATCAATTTCAATGTTACAGAAACTTGTTTTAGTGAATGAAGAAGGATCCATTGTATAGTTTTAATTGTTTGTATCTTTTTAAATCAAATTTATATATTTCATATTATAATATATATGACAGATAGTGTTAAAATAATAGATGTCAATAAAATAGGAAAACCCGAAGGAGGTAAACTAAATATGTTTGAATCTTTTAAAGAAAATCCATTAAGTTTAGCAAAAATAGCTGGTTTAATAATAGTCATAGGAGCAATCATTGGTTTACTTAGTGATTCTGGAGGAGGGGATAATACCCCAACAGTAACTACAGTTACAGTAGATGCCCCACCAGCTCCTATTATAAATCCTAAATTTGGAACATCTTATTCTAGTGGTGGTGGTTTAGATAAACTATATGATGATCTAGGCGGAAATGATCCATTAAAAAATGGTAAACTGGATGCTACTATTAATGTTGATACAGATAAATATTCATGTAAATTCAATGTAAAATATGAGGGTGAAAATAAAAAAATGATAGAATGTTTAAGTGGATGTTATAATGAAGATGAAAATTCTGAATTTTGTGAAGGATATATATACAATGATCAAATTGATGGTGGAAAAAGGTTAAGCGATCTTTATGATGATGCGGGTGGTAATGAGAATGCTAGATCAGGGCAATATAACGCGATAATAAATGTTTCATCAGGTGAAGATTATGATACGAAAGCCGATACATCATGTGGATTTTCAGTTGAATATGTTGGTAATAATAAACGTTCTGTATCATGTACTGCTGGATGGTGTGATGAAGATGATAAAAATTATGATAAATGTAGACCTTATGGGTATGAGAGTCGCACTGAACATGGTACAAAAGGAGATACACTTCTTGATGATACCTATGTTAATAGAAGAGGCGTTTTAGAAGATTTCACAAAACCATCGGAAAAACAATGCGAAAGTAATGAAGATTGTCCAGGTAATGAAAAATGTGATTCCAATATTTGCGTAGTAGAATGCGAAAGTAATGAAGATTGTCCAGGTAATGAAAAATGTGATTCCAATATTTGCGTAGTAGAATGCGAAAGTAATGAAGATTGTCCAGGTAATGAAAAATGTGATTCCAATATTTGTGTAGAATGCGTTATAGAAAGTGATTGTCCTAGTGGAAACTGTGTAGATAAAGCATGCAAACCAGAAGGGGGAGATAACTCAAAAAACAACTACTTTTATTCTTTGTTGTATGTAATTCTTGGGATTCCCACATTAATATTATTATCTACCAGAGATACACCAATGCAAAGATCTATTATACTATTCATATTTGGATTAGTATGCACTATTATTATTCCGGCTATGGCATTCGGTTATAACTTCGGGAAAAATAAGGTGATGTTCTGGACAAACATCGGTGTAATCGTATCAATAGTATTATTACAACTGCTTTTTATGTTCAAGCGAATTGATCCTTTATCGAAATGGTACACATTGCATGTACTTTACATAGCTTATTACGTAGTTTATGGTTGGGGTATCAACGATACGTTCTTGCCTTTCGGGAAAAAAGATTAATATCTCATAAATCCCAATAAGGCAGCAAGAAGTATATAAAATATCCATAGTTTCTTTACATATTCAGGTTTAGATTTTACAACCAAGTTAGTGCCGTAAATTACGATTAAAACACCAAGCAAACCATACATTTGCCATGTTCCTAATTTTCTATCTTTTGAATCATCCATATCTACAAATCCACTACAACTATTCGCAGAATCAACCATTTTATAATATAAGATATTAAATTAATTTTACTTAAATATTTAATAATGATTAATATTAAATATGGAACATCAGGATTGGGATACAGTATATATAACCCCTAAGAAAACAATTAAAGAAGGTGATGATAAAAAGAAACAATTTGTGAAATCTAAAGAACAAAAAATGAATGAAAAGGAGGAAGAAGGTAAATTAACGCATAAAAAAATGGATATTGAATTTGGTAAAAATTTACAAAAGTATCGTTTAAGTCAAAATATGACGCAAAAAGATATTGCCCAAAAATTAAATATACCCGCAAAACATATTAATGAAATTGAAAGTGGTAAAATGAAACACAACGGACAACTTATGGGTAAAATCAAAAGATTAATGAAATAATGATAGAATAAAATTTTAATATTTAATAATAGTATAAATATGGACGTTGATTTAACGACTTTAAAGAAACCGGATAAAAAGAAAGATTCTAATCAGAGTTGGGCGAAAGAACAAGAAGAACTGTTAGCAAGTTGGTCTGAAAGAGCCGCTGGTTACAGATGGCTTCATAGTCGCTCCGAAAAATTATACCGATGTAGAAATTATACTTTTACTATCCCTGTTATTATACTGAGCACTTTAACAGGGACGGCCAATTTTGCTATGGATTCATTTGTTCCAGAAGAACATAAACAAATAGCGATGGCATGTGTTGGTGGTGTTAATATTTTTGCGGGTATTTTATCAACACTTCAAAATTTCTTAAGATATGCCGAATTAATGGAATCTCATCGTGTTTGCGAAGTTTCATGGTCTAAATTAAGCAGAGATATTGCTGTAGAGTTAACTTTAGAACCCAAAATGAGAAAACCAGCATTTGATTTTTTAAATGTCTGTCGCGCAGAATATGATAGATTAATTGAACAAAGCCCTCCTATAGATGATGATATAATTAAGAAATATAAAGGTGAATTTAAAGAATTAGAAGAAGATTTTAATCATCCACTTGTATGTAATGGTTTACACAAGTGTAGAATATTTGAATCTAACGAGGATGATAAAAAAGCACAAACAGTAGCTTCTGCTGGAGGTAAATTCATGAATCTAAAAAAGAAACAATGGGAACCCCGATTTGATAATGAAGTAGTCAGAAAAATAAAAGTCGGTCCACAGATTAAAAATGAAGAATCTAAGCAAGAATTAGAATCCTTAACTGGTTTAAATCGGGTATCACAATTCAAAAAAGATATAAATAAGGATACTCTTAAAGAAGATAAACATCCCATGGACCAAATCAATGATATAATAAAACAAAACTCAGATAAAAATACATCTGAAGGGAAAAATGATATTGAAAAAGGTGTCGTTAAAACTACCGAATTAGAACCAGAAATTATTAAAGAAGAGGATATCATTTTTGGTCAAGATGATAAAGCAGATAAAAAAGAGAAATCGGAAGAATTACAAAGTGATATTTTAAGTGAAATAGATTCAATTGATAAAAAATAAATTAATTTTTTAATTCCATTTTTAATCTTTCAAATAAATTTATTTGTTTAGAATATAGTGATATGAGAAAAAAAGATAGAAGTATCAGAAAGAGAAACAAACGATACTCACAAAAACGTAGTTCTTTAAAAAGAAAGGATACTTTAAAAAAAAATAACACTCTTAAAAAAAATAGAAAAAGATTATCCAAAAGATATAAAAAAAATAAGAAAAAAACGGTTACCAAAAGACAGAAAGGGGGTAGCTTATTCGGTGCGATTGGTATAGGTTTAGCCGCAACTTCTGTTACAGCTGCCGCATATAAGGGTTATCGTATGGTCAGTAAATTAAATGATAAAGGATACATGTTTAGATTATTAAATCAGGATTATATTTCATATTCACCGAAAGTTGTCGTAGTTGAAACGCCGGATTTCATGAAACATTATTTAGAATGTGTTTCGACCGTTGAATTCTTTCAGTTATTATTAAGTAATAGAGAATATTTAAAATCAAAAACATTACAATCTTTAATTAAAGATTCTTCAAACCAAGAGAAGAAATCAAAGATTAAATTAGAAGAAAAATATGGCGAAGAATACAAAGAATTAGAAGAATTATTAGATTATACCGAATCTAAAAAATATAATTTATTAGATGAAATTGAATTAGAAACATCGTCTCTTGAATTAGAATCCCATGATGAAAATGTGAAAAAGTTAAGAGATTTATTATTATTAACTGCTAAAATACCCGGTTCTAGTTTAGACGATAATGTAGAAAGTGATACGTTAGAATTTCGGGAGTTGAATAAACTAGATAGAATAAATCCATACTTGACAGTATCTACTTTTAGATGGCAAGATGTAGTATATAGCGGATACTACGATGAATATTTTAAATCTGAAGTGAATGAAATATTGAGAGAAAGAAATTCTGAATTTTTAACAGTTGAACCAGAATGTCAAAGAGTCCAGGATGTTATTATGAGATTATCAACTGATCCTAAATTTATAGAAGGAATAAGAGCTAAAATGATAGAATGTTCATCTAAGCCTCGTGGTTACTTAGATTATGTTTCATCTAAAATTTCTTGGGATAGTCAGAAAGCATGTTTGGCTTGTCCTAGTCAAGATTGTTTGTTATATGTATATGATTTTTATCAAGGGTTATTAGAACAACAAGACGATATTTTAATGATTGATAAATTATATGCTTTAATAGTTTGTGAGGCGCGTATATGTGTATTATCAAAATGCTTAGCTCTTGAAGCTATTAGAATACAAGATGGAAATACAGGGAGAGTGAAAAATTTAATCCATCAAATATATCTGAAAGACATGAAATCTCCTACTGGTAGATCCCTCGAATTACCCAATAAGATAATACCTTATAAAAAGCAATCGGGAGGAGCCGACACATTCGGCGCAACCGCTGACAATATGACAAAAGATAAAATGAACAAATTATCCGTCCCTACACCATCCCCAGCACCTGAAACAGCAGCATCCGAACCATCTGCCCCTACACCATCCCCAGCACCTGAAACAACAGCAGCTGTAACAGCACCGGAAACAACAGCAGCTGTAACAGCACCCGAAACAACAGCACCTGTAACAGCACCTGTAACAGCACCTGTAACAGCACCTGAAACAACAGCACCTGAAACAACAGCACCTGAAACAACAGCACCTGAAACAACAGCACCTGTAACAGCACCTGAAACAACAGCAGCT
>Ga0233432_10000141_pt1 | contig 66197 bp, 45 predicted proteins | sample SI_122_August201_6_FD_179870 | JGI IMG/M metagenome (GOLD analysis project Ga0233432, IMG submission 179870) | Seawater microbial communities from Saanich Inlet, British Columbia, Canada - SI_122_August2016_10_MG | ecosystem: Environmental > Aquatic > Marine > Inlet | place: Canada: British... | reverse complement strand
AAGGCCGCACGCCCAATGCTGGTCACGCCCTCTGGGATGATGATCGAGGTCAGGCTCCTGCAGTCCGAGAAGGCTCTAAACCCAATGCTGGTGACGCCCTCAGGGATGGTTATCGAGGTCAGGAAACTGCAGCCCGAGAAGGCCTCCTGCTCAATGCTGGTTACTGGTGCCCCCTCAATCTCTGCAGGGATCTCCAATTCACCCTTAGCTGCTCCATTGCAATCCGTAATCGTCACCTGACCATCAGCAATCTCGTAGGTAAGCGGACCCAACTCTCCACCATTAACCTGAAGGCTGTAGACAATCAGAAACAACCAAACCAAATTGAACATGAGCTTCTTCATGAGTAACCAGTCTTAAAACAGGTGGGGCTAGTAATTCAATCCTTTAGTTTCCCTTAAATGCCTTCTTTGTTTTTTTGACTGCAAAAAAGGTTTGCTTCAAGGCGCCTGCTGAGGACATTTAGCGAACCTCAAATTAAATTAAATTGTAACGATACTGGCTTAATCATTACATAATGCATGAAAAAAGGTCTTAAAACAGGGCATTCGCATTACCTCGGCAAGATGAATGATCTAAAGCCAAGAAATTCCGGTTAAATCATTCTTAGACCAATAGTGCGCTTAGTTTTAAGACAGCGGAAAATCTCTTGTCTTATCGTGCCTTTTGACAAAAGAAAACCCTCTTACAAGCTTTCAGTTCACGGTAAAACTCAAAAGACGAAACCCGTTGGCGAGTCAAGCTGGGACTGAAAGTCAACGGCGAGCCCGTTGGGAGAAGTTCACAACTGATGACAATCCTGCAATAGCATATTGCGAAAAACTCAAACTTCGGGGGCAAGCAGATGGTGTTGTTGAAATGGAATGGTTCAATAATCAAGACGTCAACGACATCAGGTTTCCATGGGCGAAGGATCCGCGGGAAGTCCTCGCGCTTGGGCTTGAACGCAAGCAGGCTTTGATTGAGGAATAAGTGTCTCCAACCTTTTTGCATGTAGTCTCCATCTCTCCGGCCCGCCGCGTAAAGATACCCGATCAGGTTTGCAACACGAGAAAATGATCCTGCATGCAAAGACGGTGCATCTATTCAAACAAGTAAGAACCAAGGGATCATGGAATTTTTGCCGGTTATGCGTTCTCTGGGATGGAAGAGGATTTTCTTGAAATGATCCAAAGCCCCAGATAGGTCAAGCCACCGTTATATATCAGGATCTCAAAGCCAATTTTACTTCCAAACCACGCTTCTGCATTCCAGTTGATGATGCAACTCAGAAGGACGGCACCCATGCAAACCAGTCCCACCCACGCATCCTTCACCTTTCGCCGCGTCAACAAACCGAAGGCATACAATCCAAGCAGGGGGCCATAAGTAAAACCTGCAGCCTTGAATATCTGGGCGATCACCGCATCGTCGTTGACGGCTTTAAAAACAAGGATCAAAATGAAGATGAGCACCGAAAACCCCAACTGGACGTATTTTCGCTTCTTTTGGTTTTCTTCCTCACTCAATAAACCATCTGCTTTGGATGGTTTCTCAAGCCTCAAAAAATCCACGCAATAGCTGGTGGTCAAGGCGGTCAGGGCGGAGTCCGCGGAGGAATATGCCGCGGCAACCAATCCCAGCAGAAAGAGAATGCCCACCGCACCAGGAAGGTAATCAATGGCCAAAACAGGAAAAAGGTAATCCGTTCCTCGCGCCACCATTTGCCCGGAGGCCTCATCTTGGATCAGCAACTGGAACTGTTCCCCAATCATGGTTTCATCGATAAGTCCCTCCTTGTGTCCATACAGATACAACAATGCGCCCAAGGCGAGAAAAGCAAGATTGACCACGACCAATACCACACTGAAGCTGAACATGTTCACCTGTGCTTCCCGAAGATTGCGGCAGGTCAGGTTTTTCTGCATCATGTCCTGGTCCAGACCCGTCATGACGAACGCTATGAAGGCTCCACTCAAAAACTGCATGAAGAAATTCTTGGGACCGCTTTCCCAAAAGAAAATCTGGCTGTAACTGCTTGCTGAAACCGTGTCGATCATACCCGTGAAACCAAGATTCAGGTCGTCTGCAATCCACCAGACGGTCAACCCTGCCGAGGCAAGCATGAAGAAAGTTTGCAGAGTATCGGTCCAGACGACCGTCTGGATTCCTCCCCGATAGGTGTATAGGTAAATAAGTGTGATGGACATGGCCACCACGACGGCAAAGGGTATGCTCACAGTCAATTTCTCAAGAATGAACTGGAAAACGATGGCAACAAGGTACAGCCGGAAGGAAGCGCCAATGGTTCTGGAAAGGAGGAAAAAAGCCGCCCCCGTTTTATAGGAAACTGTCCCAAAACGAGTCTCCAGGTAAGTGTAGATGGACGTGAGACGCATCCTGAAATACAGGGGCATTAAAACCAGGGCAATAAAGGTGTAACCTACAAGGTAACCCAGCACCATCTGCATATAGGAAAACTGACGTGTGGCTACCCATCCAGGAACCGAGATAAAGGTAACGCCAGAGAGGGAGGCTCCGATCATTCCAAAGGCAACCAGATACCATGGAGAATTATGGTTACCAGTGAAATAGGTCTTGTTATCGCCGTTTTTCCCGGTCCGTGTTGAAATAAGCCACAAGACTCCGAAATAGGCTGCGATGACAATAAATATGATAAAGGGAGACATGGAGCCATACAGCGCTTTACCTGATCTTCAGCTTTGACAAAAAGCACAGGCATTCGCTTGGTGATATTTATCCCAGATGATGCCGATTAAAACACGGAAAAAATCCAGAGGTTTCAATCAGGTTTTGATATGACGACACTGCAGGGGGAGTTGAAAATGCTCCATATGGGAAGGTAGATGGATAGAGCCACCAATGGAATCTTGCCTGGCACCCGTCACCGATGCCAGGACGTTGGAGCGGCCAAGAAGCACCTGCAGACCCAGGAAAGCGAAAATCATGGCCTCTTTGTGATCGATGAGGGAGGGATCAGTAAGGATGTTCAGGTTAAGGCCAGCATCGCTCATCTTTTGTCGGATACGTGCCATCAGATAGTCGTTGTGTACGCCACCGCCACTCATGAGAATCGCGGTTGGGGACATCAGCGCTTCGGTCTTACAACGATTCACCGTCTGCAGGACCGCGCTTGCCACCTTGTTGGCGATGTGTTCCGTGTAGGTCGCCACCTGGCTGCGCACCGTTGCATTGGAAGCCTTCAGAAGAGGAATCACCCATGTTTCGAACCACTCCTTACCGAGACTTTTGGGTGGAGGAAGTTCATACCACGGCAATCCATCCAGAGCATTTAGTAATGTTGGATCAACTTGGGATGAAGCGGCAATGGCACCTCCTGCGTCGTAGGCTGCGGGAGGATCAAGCAGACCGGCCAAACGATTGAGGGCCATGTTGCAAATACAGATATCAAAGCCCATGGCGTCAATGGAGAGATTGACGATTCCTCCCAGATTCATGAAGAGCATCCCCTTTGGAAAAAGGTGTTTTTCTCCAAAAGGGACCAGTGGTGCACCTTCACCACCAAGGGCTACATCCTTTTGCCTGAACTGGGTCACCAAGGGCATGTTCAAATAGGTCGCCAGGGTTTCGCCATCCCCGATCTGAACTGAAAAATTTTGAGCTGGTTGGTGAAAAACAGTATGACCATGACTTGAAACAAACTGGGGTTTAATATTTTCGGAATGTATGAAGTCTCTCAGTGTTTCGCCAAGAAAGTGTCCAAAACGGACATGCGTCCTTGCAAATGTTTCGGCGCTTTGCTCCCCCAGAGAATCTAACCGCTCGTGCCATGTTTCCGGCATGGGAATCGTTTCTGCCTTGAGGATCTCAAAAGACCAATGCGCGTCATTGCAGGTCAGTTTTAATCCTGGATCGATTCTTTCCGCAAAACGGCAGTAAGCCAGGTCAATTCCGTCCATGGAGGTTCCGGACATCAGCCCAATGCCCTCATAGATACTCGAATTTTCACGGTTCATTCCTCTATTACTCATTACTTAAATCCGTAAGAGGTGGCATGTGTCATGACCTTGGGGAAACACCTGTGGCTGCCAGAACAGGGCATTTCAGAAATCTGTGAACAGGTCCCTTTGCAATCAAAGCACTCAACATTGATCCAAAAAGTCTATGGCAAAATGGATACGTGGAAAGCTTTCATAATAAATCCCACAAGGAATATTTGGAGCGATAAATCTTCTACACGCTCGGTGAATGCCGAATCGTTGTGAAAGATTGGCTATAGATTGACCCGCTCAATCATGGAACACGGCTAGGTGTGCGTGAACGACTTGTTCATGCCTAACTATTTAATCTAACAGACTTCCTTTTTATCGAATCTCCTCGTCGAAACTTTGCGGCTAAACCTAGAATTGAACATTAAGTTCAAACCAGATAAAGATTTGCCGCTATATGCAATTGGTCAGTTTAAAAGCATTTCATCACGCATGTGAAAGTGGTCACTTTGGCACAGTCGAAAAGTTTGTTAAACAAGCAACTCACCCTATAGACGCAGTTTCTGTGGAAGGATGGACTGGGCTTATTATGGCTTGTTATAATCAAAACAATGAGGAAGCGAAATTTTTGGTCGAAAACGGCGCAAATGTAAATGCAACCAATCAGAACGGAACTACCGTCTTCATGTATGCGAAGACTCCCATTCAGAAATTTCCCCAAAAGACTGAACTATTGGCCTATTTGCTCGACCATGGAGCCAATATCAATGCTTTGGATAATCGTCATAAATCGGTCCTTGACTATGTAATTGAAAACGGTGCCTGCGAACTTGCCAAGTGGTTGATCAAGAATGGCGCTTGCAAAGGTTTATCTTTGGGTGAAAATGTCTCACAGAGTCGCTAGTCTCATTTCGATCAGGTTATCACTTTAAAAATGCAGGTTCTGTGAGCCATTAACCTAATAATCTACTGAAGCAGAGCAGATAAAAATGTAATGAAAAGTGCGTGAGCATTACAGAAGGCCTAAAAAATGACTATGAATAGGCGTTTTATGTTACTCCAGCAAGGTAGGGCATATCAATGGAATGGTTTTAGATGACAGGAACGGTCACATCCTCTCCAGAAACAGATGAATCCACTTCCCGAATGACCGGTCCGGGTAAGCTTCCGTTTTCAATGCTCCTGGGCAGGATGATCATTCGGTCCATTGGAACGCTTCATGAACTTGTTGCATTCTCACTGATCACACTCAGTGTCACGCTGCTGAAGTTCAACCGCTCGAAAGCGGTGGTGCATCCGATCATACGCTCCCAGATCTATCTTGCAGGCATACGGCTTGTCCCGTTGGTAGGGATGGTGGCCATCATGACTGGTTTCATTGTTGTGGGCCAAATGATTTCCCTGTTCAGCATGATTGGCGCGAGTCGCTACACCGGTTTGGTGATGGTTGTCGCCGTTTTTCGTGAATTAGGACCGTTGATGACTGCGATGATGGTATTGGCGCGCGTCGGAACTTCAACCGTGATAGAGCTTGGTACGAAACGAGCGATGGGGGAAGTCGAAGCCTTGGAGGCTTTGGGGATTGATTCCATTCATTATCTCGTTGTGCCTCGTGTGCTGGGCCTGGCCTTGTCTATTATGGTCTTAACCATTTACTTCATTCTGATTTCCATGGTCAGTGCCTACATGTTTGTTTTCATGCAGGATATCCCCATGAAGCCCGGGGCTTTTGTAAATCAAATTGTAGAAGCGCTTCATATCTCGGACTTCCTGATGTTGGTTCTCAAATCTTTTTTCTTTGGAACCATCATTGCCATTGTCACCTGCTATGAAGGGTTGGCACGTCCCATTCGGATCGGCGATATTTCATCGGCAGCCATGCGTGCTGTCATGAAGGCGATTCTTTTCTGTGTCTTATTGGATGCCGTGTTCATTTTGTATTGGATGGTCTAATGGAACCTTATCACCAAGATCCCAGCTCGCCTGAAGTCCTGATTGAAATGAAGGATGTGACGGTAGGTAATGCATCATTGCCTGAGAATCTGTGCGTGGAAGCATGGAATTGGAAAATAAAGAGTGGGGATTTTTGGGTCTTGGGTGGCATGTCTGGAGCTGGTAAGACGGAACTGATCTCTGTTGCCGCCGGAATTCACAAACCTCGAAAAGGCTCTTTGACATTCTTCGGAAAAGAAGTGCAGCACATTGAGCCTGATGCATACTTACGAGAAAAATTGAATGTGGGAATGGTGTTTGAAGACGGGGGTAGGGTATTTCACGATCTTTCGGTTTATGACAACTTGATGCTGCCCCTGAACTATCATGAACTTGCCACTGCGGACCAGAACCAAAAATGGGTGTTACAAATACTTAAGATGACAGGCATGTCCTCGATGATGGACCAGTCAGCCGGAAGATTAAGCCGCAACTGGCGCCAGCGACTTGGGCTTGCAAGGGCCATGACTCTTCGTCCTGAAGTTCTCTTTCTGGATCATCCTCTCGGCGTGGTTGACGCCTATCATGGGCAATGGTGGTTGGTGTTTTTAGACGAACTACTCAAAGGAACAGGTGGTTGGAAGCCTCGATCGATGGTGGTCACAGCAAGTGATCTAACCCCTTGGATCGATCGGGTAAATCGTATAGGTTTAATCCATGATGGGGCATGGGAAGAGCTGGATCCGTCGAATCGCGATGTATTGAAACAACACGATCTTGTGCGTGCTCTTTTAGCCGGAACCAGTCAATTTTAGGAAAAATGCCACTACAGGACCTCACACCTCAGCTTCGTACCCGGCTCAATCGTGCCGAGCAGTTTGTAGGCTGGTTCGTGGGATTGGCACTCGCTGGTCTGCTGGCTGTATTCGCATATTACATTTTTTACACTGCCAAACAGAAAGGTTGGTTCCTCACTCAAGGACGGTATTTCACGTTTGTCCAAACTGCATCGGGTATGTCGGTAGGGGACAAAGTGAAACTCATGGGCTTTGATGTGGGAGAGATCATCAATATTGAAGCGATGCCAGCCAGTGATTTCTTGAACAATGTTTATGTTGAGTTCGAGGTGCGCAGTCCTTATCACGGATACCTTTGGGCGGATTCCAAAGTCAATGTGGTGTCGGGCGATTTTCTGGGAAATCGCTTTCTGGAAGTGACCAAAGGAATCAGTGGTAAACCACTCTACAAAGAAGAGGGCGGTGAACTCGTGGCCTGGTGGGATGGGAGTGAATATCTCCCTCTGGAAAAGGACACGAAGCCAGTATGGATCCTTGCTGAGGAATCCAGTGGGTTAAATGCACAGATCGAAGGTCTGCTGGTATCCGTTCAGGCTCATTTGCCCAATGTCTTTGCATTAACAAATCAACTTTCCGCTGTGCTTAGTAATGCCAATACCACGACGAGTAATCTAAATGTTTTGCTCGCCGATAGTCATCAGTCCGCTCAAAATATGCTGGAGATCACCGAGAATTTAAAGAATCCGGATGGTTCGCTCGGTCAATGGCTCTTGCCACCCAGGCTGAACGAGGATCTGCATCACACATTATTGTCTGTTACCAACACGCTGGATTTGGCGGAAACAAACATGAGCCTGGTGGTTTCGAATCTCAGTCTGACCTTGAATGAGCTGGCAACATTGACGGCCAATTTCAACTCTCAGGTTCAGTCAAACACTAATATTTTAAGCGAAATATCATCACTGGTTGTTTCTGCCAATGAATTCATGCAAAGCTTGAGTGGACATTGGCTTCTTCGATCAGCTTTCAAGGAAGACAAAAAGAAAAAGCATTAGTTTGCATGAAATCGTTTAACTTTCTTTGCATCGGAGAGTTATCACCCTTCTGATAAACCTGTAATCCTTTTTCATGATTCTCAAATCAATATCATTTTTAAGTCATTATGAGTATCGGCCCCAACGAGACATTTCCATTTGATCCAGAATCAAACACCCATCCCGGGGATATCGTTCTTACAATGCTGAACAGTATCTTGGAAGATCCCAGAGAAGTCACAGATGATGACGAAACCGAAGCTTTCAGATTGCTGGAACAAGCTCTTGAGACAGAGGACATGGAAGAATCTGTTGAATTCATGTTAAAGGCGCTTGACCATGACCCGTCGAATGTCGATGTGCATTTGGAGTTCTTGGATATCGCCTGTATTGATGATTCATATCAAATCCCGATCCTTGAATTGCTCGAGAAGATTGCTCGTCAAAAAATCGGTGAACCACTTTTTCAAGAAAACGAAGGGCATTTCTGGGGATTAGTGGAAACCAGACCCTACATGCGCGTGCTGGAATGCCTTGCAACCGAGTGCCACTATCAGGGAGATTTGAAGAGAGCGCTGCTATGTTGGGAGCAAATGTTAAAATTAAATGCCAATGATAACCAGGGAGTGCGCAGCTCCTTGCTCCTTTCTTGTCTTGCCTTGGGCAGACTCAAGGAAGCAGATAAAATTTTCGCTCAATATGATGAGGTAGGCTCAAGCTGCAGTTTTTCTTGGGCGATGGTTTTGAAGCGTTTTCTCGAGCAGAACGATGAATTGGCGATTCAGGCTTTAAAGACTGCTCGAAGACAAAACAAGTACATGGAAAGCTTCATCAAAGGTACGCGCAAACCCCCCATGGAGTTGCCAAATCATTATGCCATTGGCTCCAGAGAAGAAGCGGTATCCTGCGTGGACGCCATGACAATCGCATGGAACCAATATCCCGAAGCGATCCATTGGCTCAAACTTCAGAAAAAGAAATAACCCGACTGCAGGAGGGGGGGGATGATTAAGCGATATTCTACCGCAGGTAATGTCCTATGGATTCCTTCGCAGATGACGACAAAGCATCCATACTTCGCCGTGGGTGGTCAGTTCGAACGCACATTCTCTAGTGTCTTTGAGTGACCTGAGAGCCTGCGAAGTGGGTAAACTTAATTTCCACCGTGTTTCATATGGGCCAGTGCAGATTTCAGAGTGCGCGCATTCCCATGAGCAATTTCATGCATCGGCTTGCGGCCATGGTCAGCTGGGATCCGAGTGCGATCAATTGAAACCAGAAAAAAAGACCCGGCCACGCATGCATGGCCGGGTCTCATGAAAGATATTTTCCAACGTGGAGCGAAGATTTTAATTCTGCATCGCATCCAGCATTTTCAATACCGCCGCCCTGCGCTTATCAAAGAACGCTCGTAAGTTCATTTCAATGGGTGCGTCCGCCGTTCCTGAAACAAACGCGTCAGTGGAAAATAGTTTCCGCGTGTCTCGCTTCACATCGGCCATGATCAAATCACGGGATTGTTGAACGATGGGGCCTGTATTATTCCAATCCAGCGATTTCTCAGCAATGTCTCTGACATAACCCAGATATTTTTTGCGATAGTTCTCGATCTCCAGGATACGTGCAATGATCGGTTTACTTTTATCGGAAAGCCCTGCCAATGGCTCGAGATCAATTCCGTTACCACCCTGGTAACCTCCGCCGTTACCATCCGGACCACCGGGACCTCCCGGTCCCCTGCGTTTGCCTCTCATCCCGCCTCTGAAACTGAAGAATTCGTTCATGTCATAGGGAACGAAATGGAATTTTCCATTGGGGTGAAGATAGAGGGTATAATCTGCGCCTCGCGTCCAAAAGCCATCGCCACTTACCAGAACATTGTCCAGAGCCAGGAATTTCAGATAACTATCGACATCCAGCCTGGACTCCAAAGCCGTTTCCAACTGATCCAAAGGGGTTTGATCCAGCGTTCTGGCAAGATCAATCAATGCATTCCAGGCTTCGGGTTTGTCCTTGGACTTAATCTGGAAGGATCTCTTGTATACGGCAGGATCGTCGCCATCATAGCGAAACGCGCCAATTCCGTCCCCCCCACCTCCTTGAGGCACCTTCCAGCGAGTCCCTTTTTTAGTGTCAAAATTATCCTTGAGGAAATCCTTATTGAACTGCTGTTGATTAGCGTAAACTCCCCAGTTTTCACCGTTGATGACCACGCGGACAAAATTTGCCTTTGGAGCGGCAATGTAATCTCTCGCAATGCGCAACGATAAAACCGTGTGCATGAATGTTGGATCCGCATTGGCATTGAGGAAATTCAATGTTCGGTATCCCTGGATATTTTGCTTTGCATGCACAAAATCAAAACTGAGATTGAGTGAGCGCTTATATCCATTTCCCACACCGAATGAAGAATTGCCTCGAAAATGGATACCGACGTCGTCGTAAACTTCTCCATCAACCGTTACCTTCGCCGGCACATCAACATCACTGTTGTTGAACGTTGCCATTTCATCTTCCCAACCTGCATTTTCGAATTCGATGAAAAAAGTACGTAACACAGAAGACGCATAAAGTGGGGTATCGGGGAAATGCTCCACATCGGTAAGGGTCAGTGGTATGCCTTGCTTCGCTGGGGGGCGATCGCCACCGGGCCCCCCCCGGCCGCCTCTGCCGCCAGCAGGCCCTCTGCCACCTCTATCTCCGGGGCCACCGGCAGGCCCACGGCCACCAGGCCTACCAGGGCCGCCACGTGCACCAATTTCAGCGCGCAGAGCAGCACGTTCTGCTTCATTCAAAGTTCCGTCTTTATTGACATCAAAGCGCTCTCGCAACGCTTCAAAATCGGGGCGTTCTCCTCCCGGGCGAGGTCTGCCACCACCAGGGCCTCGAGCACCCGGCCCGCCGGGACCTCGCCGTCCTCCTCCGGGTGGACGAAATCCACCACGGCCTTGCTGGGGATTGGATTTGATAAACTCAATTGCCTTGGCACGTTCTTCCGCATTGAGACGTCCATTCTCATCCTGATCAAATTGTTTCACGATAGGGCGATCTTGATTGCGTCCACCACCTCCGCGACCTGGAGGGCCTCCCTGGGGACGGTTCTGGGCGGATGCGGTGAAGGCACAAATCAACATGAACGTTGTTATTCCCATGGATAAATGTGATTTTCCACGATTAAATCTTAATCCCAAAAGGGATCCCAATGCTCTTTGGGGCTGTCTTTCCGTATTCAAAAAATCCATATCCATTTTTTAGTTCATTTAACAAAGTTCAACGGTCAACGAGCGCAGAGCACAAGATCACGCATTCACACAAACATTGACGGTTCAGGAAAGGCAAAAGTTACAATTCATGACTGGATTTGGCCAATAAATGGGATCCAGCTTTCAACTGAGCATGGGTCGCCGCCTTGTCCATGGCAAAGAGAGCGACACTTCTCTATCCCTATTTTTACCTCAAAGGGCTGTTGACATTCGCAACTCATCGTCAAAAAGAGGGGTCAGTAAAGTCTGCTCCTTCAGCTGGAGAGTGACTTCCACTTATTTGAAACGTTCGGACGAGAAGACATTGCCTGTTGGTTTTGCGGGGAGAGTGGACACCCATTGATTCAGTGTTGTGGTGAGATGATTGACGGTTGACCGACTGGATTGCGACAGATCCTTTTTTTCGAAGGGGTCTGATAACAAATCGTAAAGCTCGACATGGCTTTGATCGCTATTGGTGACCAACTTCCATTGATTTTCAACCACGGCATAAGAGATCCAGTGGTGAGGGCGTGATGTCTGGGGTGGCCAGGGTGAATTGAATTTCCAGAACAAGGGTTTTTCGCGCATTGTCATTCCATTACCCATGAGTGCGTTGATCTGACTGATCCCATCCGGTTGGTAATCGTTGGGCAACACAACTCCTGCGACGTCACAGAATGTTGGCAGTAAATCTACAGCCGACAGGATTGATTTCTTATCTACGCGACCTGAAGGAATCTTACCTGGCCATCTTGCGATGAAAGGGACGCCGATACCACCTTCAAACAAGGAAGATTTATAGCCTTTGCGGCCACCAGTGATCCCTTTTGCTGCGGCCACATTGTATCCAGCACCGGTTGCGGTGTCGTGCATCAGCCCGAGTTCGGCTGGACGCGAAGAGCGGGCTGGGCCGTTATCTGAACTGAAAATGACCAATGTGTTCTCCGTCATTTCAAGGCGATCGAGTTCGTCCAATACTTCGCCCACACGATCGTCAGCATGAGAGAGGACGGAAGCATAGATGTTGTCCGCTTCATTTTCGAGGTGTCGAAAACGCCATCGGTATTTTGGAACGGTGTGGAATGGAGTGTGAGGTTCGTGCAACCACATGTTGATGAAAAAAGGTTTTCCATGTGCCTTGCTTTTTTGAATGAACTTGACCACATGTTCAGAATCCTCATGAACAGGCATTTGTTCGCCGGCGCAATTAAAGGCACCATAAGTGTCAAAACCGTATTCACCCGGAACGGGTGAATCTGGAATCATATTATTTGCAAGATGCCATTTTCCAAAATGCGCGGTTGCATATCCGCCTTGTTTCAGAAAACGAGGTAACAGGGGAGCCTGCGTGTCCAGCCAGTCGGGCATGTTTCTTTTTGCATTGCTCGGTACCCAGGCAAAATGCCCATCGATATTGTAGCGAGCCGGGAAATGTCCCGTCATCACGGCGGTTCTACTTGGTGAACAGACGCCGCTCGCGACAGTGAAACGATGGAAATCGGTGCCTTCTTTTGCCAGGCGATCGATGTGAGGCGTTTTGACGTAAGGATGCCCGTGGCAGCTCAAATCTCCCCAGCCCCAATCGTCTGCAAAAATAAACAGAATGTTGGGCTTTTCATCGGCTGTTGCCAAAAGGTTCGAACATAAAACCAGTATGAAGCAGATGTATCTTTTCATTTTGCTGATTGTAAGCTGGCTGGCAATTCAACGCCGGGGGGTATGAAGGTGACGTTTCGGTCGTTGGAGAGTGATTCCCCTTGGGTAGAGCGGCCATGCTGCACTTGAAGTTCCAGCATTCGAAGGAGTGACCGTGCGATCTTAGGTCGTGAATCGATGATATTATTTTTTTCCGCTGGATCTTTACTCAGATTATAGAGTTGTGCTGCTGGCAAGCCTTGTTTCTTGGCAACGTTCTCACGGGGAGCACTCCAGCCTCCACTTCCGGCTGAAAGACAAAGTTTCCACGGTCCTTTGCGAATCGCAAAGGAGCCTCCAATGGAATGGCTGATCAGGGCACTTCGGCCGGATGAATCCGCCCCTCGAAAGACGGGAAGCAGATTGAATCCATCTTCACCACCAACATCTTGACGAGGTTGTTCTGTGATGGCTTCCAATGTGGCGTAAACGTCCGTCAGGCATGCCAATGCCGTGGTTGTTCTTCCAGCTTTTATTTTTCCCGGCCATCTTACGATAAATGGCACGCGATGTCCGCCTTCATAAATATCGGCTTTGTGACCTCTGTAAACAGAGCTTGGATGATGTCCGTTTTTTTTGAGCAACTCAAAATTTGCTTCAGGGGAACAACCGTTGTCACTCGTGAAAACAATGAGTGTGTTATCGTCGAGCCCGGCTTTTTTGACCGCTGCCATCAATTCGCCCATATGGTGATCCGCTTGCATCACGAAATCGGCATAGGGGTTCAATCCACTCGCGTCCTTGAATGGAGGTACAGGGACAATGGGTGTGTGGGGCGCAGGCAGGGCAAGGTATATGAAGAAGGGTTTACCAGATTTCGCATCGGAACTGCGCTCATTAATTCTGGAAATAGTTTTTTCAAATAAATGGGGCAACACTTTTTCGATATGAAAATCAGATCCGATGGGGCCCTTGCGATACCAGCCGTAACGATCTTCCTTTTTTGTGACCCCTTCGGTTCGGTCGGGTTGTGCCGTGACGCGCCCTGTATCCACCCAGACATAAGGTGGCATGTCCAATGAACCGCAATGGGCGTAATACTGATCGAACCCATTGATGTCAGGGCCGTTTTTTACAGGTTGAGTAAAATCAATGTTCTTCCCGTCCGGTTTGTTCCAATCCCAACCCAGATGCCATTTGCCGATCATGGATGTGTGGTATCCGGCTTTGCGCATCAAATGCCCGAGTGTGGGACGGTCAGCAGGAATCAAGTGGTCGCTGGTGCCACTGAGTACGCCTCTGGCAAGGCGTGAACGCCAATTGTAACGCCCCGTCAGTAACCCATACCTTGTCGGTGTGCATACCGAACTCGGTGTGTGGGCGTCTGAAAAAACCAATCCCCCGTCTGCCATGCTCTGCAGATTGGGAGTCTTGATTTTGCATTCCGGGTTGGTGGGAGACACATCCCCAATTCCAAGATCGTCAGCCATCACAATGATGACATTAGGTTGCGCGGGTCCTGCCGTTACTCGCGAGAAAGAAAGTGATACAAGCCCCGTGAGAGCGATTGATAATAGAAGATGAATCTGTTTCATATGCCTTTGTGTACATGCAAGGTAGATTGCACATCCTGTTCGCCAGAACTCGAAGCGTCAAAACCAAACTTTATCTGCATCACCAAATACCCAGCACCTGGCTGCAATGCAGGAGCTCAATCCTCAGGGTTCCCGGCCGGGTGATGATTGTAAGGCATATTCAGGATTGGAATCATGCAGCGTCCGAGGTTGCACAGGTGACAAACCACCATCATGCAAACACGCATACGAGCTTCAACAGATGCCGATTTCGGGCTGCGGTCGTCCAGTATGGGCGACCGCAGTGCAAACAAGTTCCAGATCAAGGAATCACATGAACGGTGTGATTGACCTTGGTACGTATCAATTGGCCCTGAACAGTCTTGAGATCGATGTTCAGCTCCAGCATGTGAGCCCGCTGCCAGTCGTCAATCGTCAGTTCCACTGTTTGACCATCTGGCTGCAACTCGGCTTTGCTGATTGTGAAGGCACTCCAGCCGGTCTTCCTTTCATTGACAGGAAGCTCTCGTTGTCCGAGTAAATATTCTTTGGTTCCATACTCCTGGTTCCACAATAGGTCGGATCCCCTCAAGCTGAAGCTTCCAGCATCATTGGCTGTGGATCGATCAAGAGGCTGGGTGAACTTCAGGCGTAGCCCTTTGGAAATAACGTTCAGTCCCGAAGGCATGGCCACCGGTTTTCCTGTGTAACGCACGCGATCGAATCCGCCATCGCGTCCCGCATTCGATTGCCAGCCTTTCAATCCGGAAATGTAGAGTTGTCCGTCACGTTCATTGAAGCGAAGACGCATGACACTCGAAGTCGGGCGAAGGGGGAATTTCACAACACCCCCTTGCATTTGATCTCCGATACGTTCTTTCAAAACGAGATAGAGGGAACTTTGTCCGTAAGAACCATGCAACATTTCCCCTTCAAAAGGACCCCACTTGGAAGTTGTCACCCAACCTTGTCCGCCGCCTGAATTATCGATGCCCTTGGGCAGCCATGCGAGGGGTCTTGGTTCTTCAGAGGGTTCAAGATAAGGCTCGCGCCCCATGCGTCGTTCCTTGACGGTGGCAGTGGTTTTTAACTGATCACGGCGTTCGTAAGAATCCACCACTCCAAGAAAATCACCCTCACTTACCCAGTTGATAGGGCAGCGTGGCACGAAAGTTCCTTCGTTATCTCCTGTTGTGATCTGACCTGTGGGGCTGACGCCGATCCCATTGGGGGCTCTCAATCCGCTGGCATATGTGGTCAGGGTAGAACCGTCTTTGCTGACCTTGAGAAGCGATCCATGATGCGCGCTCATCCGTTCGAAGCTTCTTCCGCCACCTCTTACTGGAGAACCAAAGGCAAAGACAAAGTTTCCTTCGGGATCTGTGTGAAGATCAAAGAGAAATGCGTGAAAGCCTGAGGTCAATTCCCAGTCATTGTTGAAGTTTTCGTAATAGTCCGCCTCTCCGTCTTTGTTGAGATCATGATAACGAGTGATCTGATCATCACTCAACGTGTAGATGATGTCATCGACAATTTTCAAACCCAGTGGCTCATGAATGCCTGATGCAAAACGTTTCCACTCCAACTGTTCAAGGCTGTCAGAGATGCCCTTCACGATCCATACATCTCCGTCCCATGTGCAGAGAGCGGCGCTGGTGTTGTCCGAGAAGAAGTCAAATCCACCCACTCTTACACTGAGTCCCCATGGATTGTCATAGGGCAGGGTGATGCGGTCCAGCACGTAGGGTTCGTCGACATCCTCTTCCGCAAGTTCTCCCTTGGTGATCACAACTTCCGGCCATCTTACAGGTCCACCGTTGAGTAGTTCCCATATGGGTGTTGGTTTACGGCTGGCAAGTGAAGGCAAAGGCTGCGCACCGGACCAGAACAAAATTTCTACCTGATAGGTTCTTTGCGCTGGCGGAAGTGTCAGTCGAGCTTGTCCGTCCTTGATTTCAAGCGTTGCTCCGGATAATGGAGTGTTCAAACGAACACGGGTCGTATCTAGCTGAAGCGTCATGGGGTCTACTTGTGATGCCTGATCACCTGCATCGGCCAATGCAATTTTTTTTGCATTTGTGTGCGGTGCGATTTCCAATAATCGAGAAATGATTTTCTGATCCTCATTCTGAATCAGTGAAGGATGCTCCAGAACTTTGGTGTTGCCTACCGTGTAATGAAAAACAACCGAATCACCATGACGGTACAGTCCTTTGTAGTGCGTCCAATCCTTCGGTAGATGTCCCAGGGGAGGATAAGCGCCTCGGCGAGGATCTTCGAAGTTGCCAGTTGCATCTGCCCAGCCTGGTGTCGATCCTGTTGAAAACAATGCTTGTTCTCGAAGGCTTGGAAATGCACCGTGGCCGCCTGTGAACGGGAGACCTTCGAGTCTCAAGCCGCCATTCAACCAGGCACCCGATACGCGCATGGTATCGGTGTCAAACACGATGCCTGCGTTTCCTTCCTGATCAAGTTTGACTACATGGCTGCGGAAGGAAACATTATCTCCGCGTGCATCGCTTCCAATGCGTGCCGCCGTTCCAATCAATGATCCGTATTTTGCTGGAATCGATTCCGTGGTGCGCACTATTTCACGAGCGACCGGTTTCTCTTTTTCGGCGGTATCTTCCCACGTAGCACGATTCCATCGAATGGAAGAAAAGGCCTTTTCAGCATGGAGAAAATGAGCAGATGAAATGATCTGTTTCTCTTTGCCTGGTGGTGTCCATGCCAGTTGACACCCTTGTCCTCCCCCGATTTCTTCGTAAAGCAGCTCGAGTTCGTGATTTCCTTTTTTCAGCTTTATTTCAGCTGATTTTTCCCCAAAAGCATGGGGCCCAAGAAAATCAAGAATGGATTTACCATCGATGGACAATTGCGAACCATCATCGGAGCTCAAATAAAAGCGATAAGTGCCATCGGAAGGTATCTTCAGCGATCCATGCCAACGAACAAGGAATTGATCGTTCAACTTCGTGCCGTAAAAACCATCACTGGTATTTGGGAAATCAATCTTCGGGTCAATACGCAAGAAGAAAGGAGTCGCTCTGTTCAGACGGCGTATGAACCGATCTCTGTTGCCTGATACTTTGTAGTATTCCCCGATCAAACCGGGCTGCATTCCCGGAGGCACGTCGCTTGCCAATTTGAACAAATAGTCATGAATGGCGGTGAACTGTTTGTCAGCGTTCGCGTCAAAGTATTGTTTCAAGGGTGAAATATTATTCTCAGCGAAGCGTGGCATGATGGACGTCGGGGTCACCCGCTGTGGGTAATGCATCCACTGATGATAGAATGCGTTGCGCAAGCGCCCCGGAGTCAGTTTGAGATTAGGTCCTGCTCCTTCAAAGACGGCGAGTGCGGGTTGATCGCCAATCGCGTGACAGGCATTACAACTGAATCCCTGAATACCAACCAGTGTTTCGCCAATGCCAATGGTTTCGTTGGAACCCGGGTTTGTAATTTCCGGATCATCAGAGATTCCTGCAGCGTGAGCAAATCCTGTTGCCATATTTTTAGCACGTGATGGCCAGGCGGGCATACGGGCTTTCAGCCATGGACGTGTTTTTTCTGGGACGGTTCCTTCCAGGAGTGTCGTCAGCCACTCGGTTTTGAGTTTGCTGCCAAGATGATCCAGAGCAGGGATTTTTTGTGGCGCTTGCCCGGCGCTTTCTTCCTCTGAATCAACGGCCATCCGTTTTGAAAGATGCGCTACCTCCTCTGATAGTTGGTCGCGTAAAGATGGAATCGAATCGCGTTGGTGACAGGCCACGCAATTCAATGCGGTAAATTGTCGATGCGAATATTCTGCGAGGTTCTTTTTGCCAAGTGAGGGGATCAGTTGCTGTGCTGGATCTTTTATCTGGTTCAAGGCCTTAAGATCGGCGTTGAAGCGTGGTGCCGAGGTTGAGGTGCTGGCTGGATTTCGGCAACCCTCTTCGGAATTCAATACTGCCAATAGATCTGGTGCAGCCAGCGTGCTTTCCATGCCCTGCATTTCGTGACAATTCAGACAACCGGATGAGATCACCAGGTTTTTCCCTATGTCGGGATTTCCGAAGCTTAACTCTTTTTTGAAATTTTTATCCTTATTCAAGGATCTCAGGAAAGCCGCCAGATCTTCCGCTTCCGAGTCTGACAAATCAAAGGTAGGCATGCGGGTATCGGTATAGTGTTGGGCGGGGGTTTGAAGGAACGATGCCAACACACCGTTTAGGAATTTTTTATCCACTGACAATAATGAGATACGATCCGATGTTTCGTCATGGATGGAATGGCATGCGTAGCAGCCTAATTCCTGAAATAATTGACCGCCAGATTCAGGATCGCCACCTCCTAATCTCTTTACTCTCCCTCTTGAACTTGCCAGGAAGGTTGCGATATGGGCTGCTTTCTCGCCGGCGGATTCATCACGAAACATGGTTGGCATATGAGCGTCTGCCCGTATGGCACTGGGGTTGAGGATCCAGTCGGCGACCCATGCGGGATTCAATCGCGAACCCAAGCCGGTCAGTGAGGGGGCTTTTTCGATCAATTCCGGCATGGCAAGTGGCTCGTTTGTCTGATGGCAGGCGACACATTTTTGTTGGGCCACCAGATGACGAGCCGTTCGCAGGGATGAGTTCATGGTGACATCCCTTTTCGCCAGAGCGCTGGAAGGAACCGCTTCAAAATCGAAGTCAGCGGTTTTCCAGAACAACCTCAAAGCGGCGTCTTTGCCTTTTGGACTTTTGAAATGGATGCGTATCTCATGCTTGCCCTCGGAAAGAGTGATCGCTTCTGATACCTTATTTAGAGAATTGAGAGTTTCTATATCGTTAACTGCAAGCTTTGCTTCCCCTTGGCCGCGCATTTCGAAGGTCACCTTCTGGCGTGCATTGATGATTAATTGCGATTCCAGCTTTGCCTCAAAAGTGCCCTTATTGACAAATGGAGTCGCGGGCTCGTTCACTGGCACATGAATGGAGAGCGATCTTTCAAGGCGAGTATCTTGATGCGTGCCGGTATCATACTCGACTTCCACACGATCACTCCACACCGAAGGGACCATTGCCAATGCGGTAAATAACCATACTAAAGGAAGCGTCAGCTTGCTCTGCCAGGACGATTTGAAAACAGGTAATGTTTGTTTCATGAAAATAATCAGTATTTCAAAAGGCTGACGGTAGTAACTTTTTCAGGCTTGGGTCAAGGGATCTGTGATGAATTGAGTGATTGCCCAAAGCGATCCTTAAATTTGCTGCGTATCGAGTCCCCAGAGCACAGGGGCGTGATCAGGAAGATGTCAGTTTCCATTCCGTTGGATACCGTAAGCGTCCCATTTTAAAGTTACGGGTAGAATGGGGATCTTTCTCGGAAGAGATTCAGCAAGGATCAGTCGATCAAACGGATTTCGGTGAATGCGTGTTCAATTACCTGATTTAATATCAAGGCGGAAATGAGTCGCCGGGTGGAAGGATCCTGTCCGGTTTTCAGGGGAGTTTTGAACCTTTTCCCATTGTGTTTCCACACTGGACTTTGATTGTGAAGGCGTGTCATGCTTGTTCCATGCCACACACCTTTGGTTCCATTATCAGCGTTACGCTTATTTTGATTGGATGCGTTTCATCGACTGTTAGCGAAGCGGCAGAGAGACCTCCCAATATCATCCTGATCATGGCCGATGATTTGGGTTATGAATGTTTGAGCAGCAACGGTAGCACGGCTTACCAGACGCCTGAACTGGACGCCTTGGCTGCCAAGGGAATGCGTTTCACACAGTGCTATTCACAACCCGTGTGCACACCTTCGCGCGTCCAGATCATGACGGGACGCTACAACCACGCCAACTATGAATTTTTTGGTTACCTGAATCCTAAAGAATTTACCTTTGGCAACCTTGCCAAAAATGCAGGGTATGCCACATGCATCGCCGGAAAATGGCAATTGAATGGACTGACCTATCAGTTGGATGGCTATCAGGATTCCAATCGACCTCATGCAGCGGGATTTGATGAGTATTGTTTGTGGCAGTTGACGCAGCCTCGTTCCAAAGGTGAGCGGTATGCCAAGCCTTTAATCGAGCAGAACGGAAAACTTTTGGAATCCGGAAAACATGATTATGGCCCGGATGTATTTACCAATTTCATTTTAGATTTCATCGAACGCAATCAGGAAGATCCGTTTCTTGTGTATTACCCAATGGTACTCACGCACGATCCATTTGTTCCCACGCCTGACAGTCCTGAGTGGCAAGATACTCCTAACAAGAAGGATAAACGGTTTTTCGCTCACATGGTAAACTACATGGATAAACTGGTGGGTCGTATTCATCACAAGCTCGAGGCATTAAATTTAAGTGAGGAGACGATCTTTATCTTCACCGCCGACAATGGTACGCATCGATCCATTCGATCCGCCACGCAAACCGGTGTTGTTCTCGGTGGAAAAGGCACCACACCCAATGCCGGAACGCATGTGCCCATGATTGCCTACTGGAAAGGAAAGACTCCGGTCGGGAAGGTGAGTTCTGATTTGATTGATTTCTCCGATATGCTTCCGACATTCGGTGAAGCGATGAAGGCAGAGCATCCGAATCCAGGTTTGGTTGAGGGAAGGAGTTTTCTTCCACAATTGAAAGGGGAGCGAGGCCGTCCGCGCGATTGGGTGTATTGTTATTACGATCCGTTGTGGGGGAATCTTGGGCAATACAAAAACCAGTTCGTAAGAGACCAGCGTTACAAGTTGTATCAGGATGGCCGATTGATTGATGTCTCACGAGATGAATTGGAAAAATCGCCACTGGATCTGGAACAAGTGGAAGGGCTGTCTCAGCAAGCGCATCAGCGGCTTGGGCGCGCGCTCAACCAGATGCCTCGTTTTGCACCAAAACCTCCAAATAAGAAACCTTGAGCCATGCATAAACACGTTGAAAAAAAAGCGATGAACACAAGAATGACGCGGCGACACTTCCTCAAAACATCTGGAGCATCTTCGTTGGTAATGGCCACAGGAGTACAAGCGGGAGAGGGAGCGATTGGGAATCTTCGACTCGGTCTGATTTCTGATATCCACTATGCCGATTTGAATACGGCGGGTTCGAGGCACTATCGGGATTCGCTTTCCAAGGTCAAAGAAGCCATCGCAAGATTTAATGCGTCTGATCTCGATATGGTGATCTGTCTGGGAGATTTGATTGATGCGGGTAAAAGTGTTGAAGAGGAATACTCGCATTTGGAAACGGTTTATGAGGAGTTTAAACAGTTGAAGGTGCCCTGCCAGTTTGTTCTGGGGAATCATTGTATTTACACCTTGACCAAGGAGGAATTTTTAAAAGGCGTGAATCAGGAATCTTCCAATGGTAGTTTGAATCTCAAGGGTGTGCGCTTGGTATTCCTGGATGCATGCCATCGCAAAGATGGTGTGAGTTACGGTCGCAAAAACTATCAATGGACGGATACTGAAATTCCAGATGCGCAACGAAATTGGCTCAAGGAAACTCTCGCCAAGGACACGCAACCCACTTTGGTATTTGTGCATCAGCGACTTGATGTGGAAGGGAATTACGGTATCCACAGTGCGCCTGCGGTTCGGAAAATTCTTGAAGACTCAGGGCAAGTTGCTGCGGTGTTCCAGGGGCATAATCATGTGAATGAACACAAGACAATCAATGACGTTCATTATCTCACCATCAATGCAGTGATCGAAGGCCCGGCGCCTGAGAATAACGCTTTTTCAATTTTGGAATATTCGCCTTCCAGTCAAGCCATAAGAGTGGATGGGTTTTATAATCAGGCGAACTACAGTCTTTGATTTGCAATTGTTCAGCTAGGGTATGCGTTTCTTTCCCAAGAATCTTCCAGAGGCACTTTGGAAGCGAATCTTAATCCGATGCTTCTTTCTTGGCCTCTACGGATTCATCGGGTTGGTATTGTTCATTGTAGGTGTCATCACTCTTTTTCAGATACCCGGTGTAACGGATTGGATAATATCATCTCTCTTAAAATCGGGTTGGTCGGTTTTCCCTGACGTGAAACCTCCGGCTTTAACCGGTGGTATTCCTTCAGGGCAACAGATCACCCATGACCCGCAACCTTCGAATGCGTTTGAATTGTTTCAATGGGATAAAGTTTGGAACGCACATTTCAAATTTACAAGTAATCAGTGGGTGATGCTTTCTCCCAAGGATATTCCTCCCTTGAAAGGCGGATTATCACCCAAGAAAAATCTACGTAATCCGGTCGCCAGTCGCTCTGGTTTGCTCGGTGTGATCGGGTGGGATCTTGACTGGTCCCATGCAGATTCACTGGATTTCAATGGCACGAAATTCACCAACGTTGCTGCCCGTTACAAGGGTAATGGTACCTTTCTAGAGTCTAAGAATAATTACAAACGTTCTCTTAAAGCCGATCTCAACGAACACGTCAAGGGGCAGCGTCTGGCCAAGCAGGAAACGTTGAATTTTCATAATCTGCTTGCGGATCGGTCACGCGTCAGTGACACCATGGGGTATCGCTATTTCAAGCAAATTGGCGTACCCAGTCCGGGAACGAGCTTTGTTGAAGTGAGTCTTGAAATTGGGGGTATTTTTCCACCTTCCCAACTAGGGCTATATCTCCTGGTGCAAAAACCCAATGGCCCATGGTTAGACAAAAAATTTGGTAAAAAAGGTGGCGCACTGCTCAAACCAGTGACGCTCGATCTTCTGAAGTTCCTTGGAGAAGATTGGGTTGCATATGAAGCAATCTATGGATCGAAAACAAAACTGAGCGATGTTCAGCAAAAACATATTATGGATGCTGCAAGATGGATGACAAACCTGTCGGGGTCCGCTTCCACGGAGGCATTCCAACGATACTTTGATGTGGGCAACCTTACCCGTTTTTTTGCGGGACAGGTGTTGTTGTCGAACTTTGACGGCATTCTTTTCAACGGTCAGAATTTTCTGATGACTCTGGCTCCCGAAACGAACTTGATTGGATTTGCACCTTGGGATTTAGATCATTCCTGGGGTGAGTTTCCTTTGACAGGGACGTTGAAGCAGCGAATCCATGCCAGTATTCACAAGCCTTGGATTGGAAAGAACTTTTTTGTTGAGAAACTGTTTGCGATTCCTTCTTTCAAAGAACGTTACTTGCAAGCAATTCAGGACCAGCTCGACAAGCATTTTATCCCTGAACAGCTCAATGCGGACATTGATCATATCGCCAGTATCATTCGTCCATTCGTTCAAAAAGAACCTGCGCCCAGGCCCGGGAAATTTGAGATTGCCGTCAATGCTGAATTCGTTCCTCAACAAGATTCCGATAATCCGATGGATCCCAACAGGCCCGCTCACCAAATCAAGAGATTCATCAACGATCGTCACGAATCTGTGCGTGCGCAGTTGGCGGGTGAGGAAGAGGGTGTGGTTATTACTCTTGATCAGTGATGGGATTTTGCGGGTGAGGGCTTCTATTTCTCACTACCATCCCGCGTCTGGGACTCAAATCGCCAAGGAGGAGAGGTTGTTTGACTGAACCCGGACAATTGAGCGAGGGGATATTTCGTGATTTCAGGGGCAAAATTTTCGTGGTTTTGTTTTTCACTTAAAACCATGAAGTTGCTATTGGAATGGGTCGCTTTCGTTAAAAGACAGGAACACCTTCGGGCGAAACCCTGTACTGGTGATCCGAATCTAAAATAGTTTTGAATACATCCGCTTCGCTCAATGAGAAATACGCAAAGAAAGTTTTTTGCAGGTATGAAAGAAGGGGTAAGGAGATATCCTTAACTCCTTGATACAAACACTTGGCAATCCTTGCGTGTTCAAGTCCTGCAAGTGGAATGGGCATGCGACTGGATATACACCTTCAGCTATTTGCAATCCCTGGAATTGAATGAATGGGATGTGACCGGATACTTGTCGCTTGATTTTTGCTCTGGAATAAGGGTTGATGTGATGCATGAAATTCAACTCCCTTCGTCAAGGACTAGCTCTATGTGTCCTTGGTACATTGATGTCCATGTGTGCACTCAAATCTGATTCTTACAAAGTTTATGTCGGAACCTACACGGGTAAAGATAGCGAGGGAATATACGCGTTTGGGTTCGATAAACAGACAGGCAAGCTGACCTCCGATGTTAAATTGGTCGCCAGAACAGAGAATCCTTCCTTCCTGTCGCTGCATCCTGCCAAACCACTTTTGTACGCCGTGAACGAAACCGGCTCTTTCAATGAGAAACCGACCGGAGCGGTCAGTGCTTTCCGGTTGAATGAAAAGGATGGAAGTCTGGATTTGATCAATCAAGTAGCCAGTCGAGGCAAGGCGCCCTGTCATCTCGAAGTGGACGGCACCGGGGGTTCTGTTTTGGTAGCAAATTATACGAGTGGTACCGTATCTGTTCTACCGATTGAAGAGAATGGTGGGCTGGGAACGACAGCTGATGTGGTTCAGCATCTGGGTTCCAGCGTGAACCCCCAACGTCAGGAAGGGCCTCATGCGCATTGTATCAATCTGGACGGGCACAATCGTTTTGCTGTCGCTGCTGATCTAGGGGTGGACAAGGTTTTTGTCTACCCATTTGATGCCGAACGAAACCGATTTGATGTTTTCAAAGCTTCTTCCGTATCCCTTCGGCCGGGGGCCGGGCCACGGCACTTTGCCTTTCACCCCAACAACAGGTTCGGGTATGTAATCAATGAATTGGATAACACGGTGACGGCTTTCAAATGGGATTCCAAAAGGGGAAAGCTGGAAGAATTGCATTCACTTTCCACTTTACCTGAAGGATTTGAAGGTGGAAATAGTACGGCTGAACTGTTCATCCATCCTACAGGGCAGTTTTTGTATGGATCCAATCGTGGGCATCACAGCATCGTGGTATATCAAGTGGATAAAGAAAGCGGCAGATTGAATTATGTTGAAAACGAATCCACTCAGGGAGAAACACCAAGAAGTTTCGGCATCGACCCCAGTGGGAAATTTTTGTTGGCAGCAAACCAATCCTCGAGCTCAATCGTGGTTTTTGAAATTGATCCGGTAACGGGCGCCTTGAATGCCACGGGCACACATATAGATGTACCGACGCCCGTTTCTGTGATCTTTCGGTAAGGTTAACCTGATACCTGGGGTGGGAGTGGCACCGTACCTGCTAATACATTCTCCTCAAATATGAATAATCTGTCCCCGAGAATAAAAGATCCAATGCAGCTGTCTTCGCCTTTAGTCTGTCCCAAACCTTACTGGGTGCTTGTGCTAGCTGCCCTGCTGATGCCAGCCCTGTGGATGCGAGCTGATTTAGTGCTTACTGAAATAATGTATCACCCAGCGGGGGAATCCCTTGAGGACGGAACCGAGTCTCTTGAATTTATCGAACTCACGAACACAGGGACGTCAGTGATTCAACTGGGAAATTATCAATTTTCCCAAGGTGTTGAGTTTGTATTTCCCAATGGCTCGAGTTTACAGCCCGGTTCTTTTCTGTTGGTGGCAGGGGATAGCAGTGCGGTCAAACAGCACTATGGTGTTCAAAATGTCATTGGTAATTATACCGGGCAATTGAGCAATGCCGGCGAAACCATTCGGCTGGTGGACCCCCTGGGCGAAACGGTGCTCAGATTTCGTTATGGAACGGCAGGGGCTTGGCCTGCCTCGGCGGATGGAGCAGGACATTCCTTGGTTCTCAAAGATTTGACTCTGGACAATGATTTATCCTCCAGTTGGCAATCCAGTCGGGCTATCGGGGGTTCCGCGGGTGCAGCTGAGCCTGCGGGGAATGAGGGTAATCTTCAGCGCATGCTGATTCAAAAAGGAGTACAGGGTTTTTACTTCAAGGGGGTGAAGGAACCTAGTAATGGAAACACCGATTGGGCCAAGCCTGCATTCGAGACGGACAATGCATGGTTGAGCGGGCGAACCGGGTTTGGATACAGCAACAACGCGGCGGAAGCATCACACCTGAGTACTACCCTGAATGACATGCGGAACAATTATCTGTCGGTCTATGCGCGTGTTCCGTTTCAATTGAATGGATCAGATATGGATCGACTGAAATCCCTCCAGCTTACCATGAACTATGATGATAGTTTTGTCGTTTACCTGAATGGTGTCCGAGTGGGGGCTGAAGGAGTCAACGGGAATCCGCCAGCCTTCAATCAGGTATCTAACGCGGGTTCGGATTATGATCCGCAGACGATCGACCTGACTTCTAAACAGGCTTTACTGGTCAACGGGCGCAATTGGCTGGCCATTCAGGGTCATAATGTTGGTATTGGCAACAGCTCGGATTTTGTAATGGCACCCGAGTTAAGCCTGACCTTGAGGGAACTCCCAACCATCGAAGAACAACGGCGTGCGGTGATCATCAATGAGGTTTTTGCAAACGGTTCCGAGTCGCCTGATTACGTGGAGCTTTACAATCCGACGGACGCACCAGTGGATGTAGGGGGCATGTGGTTGTCTGATAAACCCTTTCCATTGATGCTCTACCAGATCCCCACTGGATCGATCATTCCGGCCAAAGGTCACTTGGTCATTGAAGCGAGTGTCGATCAGGCTGGTTTTGGTTTGAGCTCACAGGGTGAATCCATTTTTCTCTCATCGGAAGATGGTTCCTACGTCGCCGCATCTTATGCCTTTGGGCCAATGGAAATGGATATGTCCCTTGCTCGTTTTCCTGATGGCGGCGATCAGTGGTTTTATCAGAGCACATCCACACCCGGGCAGGCAAATCAACGAAACCGACATGGCGCTGTGGTCTTAAATGAAGTGATGTATCATCCGCAGCTCAACGAAAATGCTGAATTCATTGAGATCCGCAATATTTCCAGCGAGGAGATATCCATTGGGAATTGGAGCTTGGCTGGTGTCAACTTTCAGTTTCCAGGGGCTGCATCTTTGCCGGGGAATGGACTTCAGCTCATCGCCAGCGATGCCGAATCAGCTGCGTTTGAATTTGGTATTCCCCTTTCCCATGTGGATGAGGTCTTTCGGGGACGTCTGCGCAATGGTGGGGAATCGCTGGGGCTGCTGGATGCGTTTGATGTGGCGGTCGATTGGATTGATTTTTCGGACTCTGCGCCCTGGCCAGTGACTGCAGATGGTTTGGGCTCTTCCATTGAAAGGGCATGTTGGGATGATCGTGTGAATGCAGCGGGTCAATGGTTTGGTTCACCGATCGGTATGCCTTCGCCCGGTAGCCCCAATTTTCTGAACGATTGTCCTCCTGACACACCGGAAAGGATCGTGATCAGTGAGTTTCTCTATCATGCTGCAGCCGATACCGAGGATGAATCTCTCTATGAGTTCATCAAATTACAAAATATCAGTGATCAAGTTGTTGATCTGGAGGGCTGGGCGATTACCGGCAGTGCGTTTTATTTGTTTGCCGATCAGACTTTTTTGCCAGCAGGGGGGCACGTGACAGTGGCTGTGTCACCTGATCAACTCGCCGGAGAGTTTAATTTTGGTGGGACCCTCCTGTCCGAACCATTGATCGGTACACTACCGAATGGGGGAGGAGAAATCGCTTTAATACGACAAGGCGGCCGCTTGACCGACCGAGTTTGTTATGACGATGATTTTCCCTGGCCCTCTTTGGCTGATGGAATAGAAGGTCACCCCAAGCTTGGATACTCGTTGCGGCGAAACTGTGATATGGAGTCCGGTGAACTCCCCGGGAACTGGGTGGCTGTGGAAGATCCTACGCCGCATGTGCCAAATCCTGAATGGGACTGTGGATTGTTGAACGGACCGCAATCGATTACCCTGTCACCTTTGAAAGTAGTGGCTTCAACAACACCTGTCATTTCAGTTCAATGGCCGTCCGCTGCACGATTGGATACGATTCAAAATGTGATCATCGAATACTTTGTGGATGATCATGAAACGGAAGGCGAAAAGATTAGCCGGCTCGTGATGCGTCCTGATATCGATTCCCAGGGAGCAGAATTGAGGGAGCAATACGCAGTGACGTTACCTGCTTTATCTGCTAACTCGGTGGTGCGTTATCGTATCCGTCTTCAGCTTGAGGGTGGGCGGAATATTTTGAGCCCTTCACCTGAAAGAGACGCGTTCGAATGGCATGCTTACTTTGTGGATCCAGAGGTTTCCACGAATCAACCCAACCAATATCACCTGTTCCTTTCCTCTGCCAATTGGAGACGCCTTCACTCATGGACAAATGCCGGAAGAGTATCGGGTAGTCAGCCCAATCCGACTTGGAACAATGAAGTACCAGCTACTTTTGTGTCGTTGGGGCAGGTTTTTGATGTGACGGTAAGGCATCAGGGAAGTCGTTGGAATCGTCGTGGCGGCAGCAATATTTCCTTTGATTGCCCTTCTCATCAAAATGGCAGCGCCCAGGTAAGAAGCTGGCGTGTTCGATTTCCCTCTTATCGGAACTGGGATGGGCTGGATATCATTCATTTACAGAAACAATCAGGTTGGCCGCAGCGTATCTCCTTCAAAATGTTTGAACTGGCCGGTGTCCCATCTCCACGTACCTCATGGTCGGATCTGCGGATCAATGGATGTCAATTCAACCGCGATGCTTTTCAAATTGAACGTCCGGGTAAGGATCTGGTGGGTCGCTGGTATGACGAAGTAGGTGATCTCTTCAAGTCACAGGGTTACACAGGGGATGAGGGACCCTGGAGTTGGGGGGATGCCCGCTTGATTCGGGGAACGCGCAATCGCTTCAGCGAATCAGAGCGCTACGAATACACCTTCAACCGAAAAACACTGGGTTGGAAAAATCAGCCTGAGGATGGTAAACCCGATATTGTTGAACCCATGATCGAAGCGCTTCATGCGGCCCGAGGGCGAGGGCCACAAGCCTTACGCCAATGGCTTTCGGAGAATTTCGATGTCGATCAAACCCTGCGCTACATATGCACGATCAATTACGTGGGTACTTTTGATGACATGTTTCAAAACCATTTTCTCTACCGTAAAGCTGAGGACAACAAATGGTGCATGCTTCCCTGGGATATGGACAACACTCTGGGAGGGGCGTTTGGCCAATGGAATGCCAACCCTTTTCGTGGAGCGGAAGAACGAAGGGTGGGTAACGTAGGGAACCGGTCAGGATGGTGGAATCGTATCAAGGATTCGTTCTTCATCGCTTATGAACAGGAATTCCTGTCGATGTTTCATCAACTCAACAATACCGTACATTCCCCCGAGAACCTCAGGCCCGTCATCGAGGCCATTGCTGCTGAAGGTGGGCGCAGCGGGAACGTGAACAGCCTCATGAACCATATTCAGCGACGCCATGATTACCTGAACAGTTTCATCGAGCCACGACTGTCTCCTCCTTTGTTGGCATTGTCACTCGATGCCGGCAATATCGTCCTTCAATGGTCCGAGGGTAGAACCGATTTCAATCTCGAAGCTGCGGCCAGTCTTTTCGGCCCCTGGCGATCTGTGAGTGAAGGACAGAATGTGCGACAGGATACTCCTACTTCATATACTGTTTTGCCCAATCAGGCGCAGTCGTTTTTCAGGCTGTCTCGCTAATTCATGGTTATAACGACATGCGTTCAATGACAGGTAGTTGGTGACGGCCTTGATCCGCACGCGATGCGCCTTGTTGAGCGGATACAGGCTTCAACTTCGATTTCGAAAATATCAAACAAAAACATTAATCCTCAGTCCTTGATCTTTCACGGACAGGATACTCGGGTCAGCGGTTCAGCTCTACAATGACCGGGTAATGATCGGAAATGGTATCGATTTCCTTATCAAGACAAATGCTTCCTGAGATTGAATTTTCAGCGAGGCTGGAGTCAGTAAAAATAAAATCGATCCGATATTGCTTCATTTTTAATTCCTGCATGGTGGCAGTCCATTTTGGGATTGTAATGGGAGAAGGACATGAAACTTTGGCGCTTGGATCGTGCTTGTGGACCAGGTCGATCAGTCCTGCTGCTTCTACCCTGTCGACAAATTCAAAATCTATTTTTCGCAAAGTGGTATTGGTTTTCAGAAAGTCGGTGTCCTTTCGCGAGCACCCATTGAAATCACCAAGAATGACGACCTTCTGTTTCTCCTCCAGCAGCTTCCTGACCTTGACCATGACTCGGTCGATTTCAAAAAAGACTCCAGGCCAGAAATGAACAACAAAGAAATGCATGCCGTAGGTCCTGCAATGAAGGTAACCATGGTGGCCACCCTTTTGATTGCGTTCGATGACTTGTATGGGCTCTCTTGAGGTAAGTCCCACAGGGAATCCGGTTTCCTTGTGAGTGATCGCATAAGGATGATTCCAGGCAGCGGAGTAATGTCCGAGCTGCTCTTCTGCTATCCCGTTCAATTCCTGAAATGCGACAACGTCGGGTTGCTTTGTCATGATCCAGTCGCTTCCCTCTTTCACCGATTGATGGTGGTTGAATCCATAAAGAACATTCCAGTTGATGATCTTGATGGATTCCCCTGATACAATGGTATGCGATGCAAGAGAGAGCAAGAAGGAGAAAAACCACTTGAAACAAAGAAGCGTCACCACTCGCAAATTGTTATTTGTCGTAGAAATCATCACAGACTCAATACTCACCAAACCAAGGGTAAACTCGAGTTTTTTCGATTGCAGCTTTTTCCAGGTTTCTTCCACGCATCTGATCATGCACGCCAAGCTGACTGTTGCATGGATGATGTGGCCTGAGCTCGCTGGGCTCAGGATCTTCCCTCAAAGGGGGCACAGATCAATATTTAAAAGAGCGTTAAATCAAAAACGACTACAGCTCTCAACTTGCAATATTCTGATCTATAAGAAAAAGCATTCATTCACGTTGAAACTGGAAGTACAGAAAATAGAAACGCGCCTCTTTTATTTTGTTCTAAGGTAACGTGAACGCCACATATGCGTCTCCCTGTTCGCCTCCTAGTTTGCCTCCGCCGGTGGAGGGGATCAGTATATATTGTTTGCCGTCCGCTCGATAACTTGCGGGCGGAGCGTATCCGCCAAAGGGGAGTTGATGTGACCATCGTTCCTCACCGGTCGCACTGTCGAAGGCTCGGATTTTAAGATCCCGCGTACCCGCCGCGAAAACGAGACCACCTGCCGTTGTCATTGAGCCTCCAAAGTTTTCCGTGCCAGTGATCGGGATGCCTCGCTCTGTCAGGACCTCGTGCTCACCCAATGGGACTTGCCAACGCAAGATTCCCGAATTCAGATCAATGCAATTCAAGGTTCCCCACGGCGGTTTGCATCCGGGAAATCCTTCATTGTCGAGTAATTTGGGGTAGCCGTTGTAGGTGTAGGAAGGGGATTTGGCTGGGGCGCTGGGATGGGTCTCCGCTTGATTGTCTGCGGTGAGTAAATAGTCGATGAGTGCATCGGTCATGGCTTCATCCAAACCTTCTGCGGCGGGCATCAGATTGCGCCCTGAAGTCAGCAAATTTCGAATCTCCGTTTCGGTTTTTCTTGCTCCAATCAGGATTAATGGTGGGTGAACACCTGATCCTTCGCGGGAATGTCCGTGGCAAGCCATGCAATGCGTTTCATAAATTTTACGACCTTCGGAAGGAGGGACCAAATGGTCATTGATCGTCAATGGCAGTCGTGAAACGGTAGGGAACCATGGTAGTTCGTTGGAGGTAACATACAGAAACCCGGTTTGTGGGTCGAACGAAGCGCCGGTCCATTCGGCGCCACCATGAATGCCGAACAGTGCGGTTGGCATGCCCGCTTCAAATGGCTCAAACCAACCCATGTTGGAGTGGATGCCTGTTTCATCGTTCCTCAACTGCTGAAGCACCGATTCGTGGGCTTCGTTTGAAAGGTTGGTAATTTGATGGATTCCGAACTGTTGACGCGCGAAGGGTTGGGGCCATTGTAGATCGGGTTGATAAGGTGCAGTTCGCTCCCCGTGCAACTTTGAAATCGGCGCTCTTTTGAGTCGAAAAGGGAACAGTGGTTCGCCTGTGACACGATCCAGCAGAAGCGTGTTGCCGAGTTTTGTGACAGCCGCGACTGCGTCCACATCTCGCTGCTCGTGACGAACGCTCGTCAGGACAGGCGGGGCGGGAATATCTAAATCCCAAATATCGTGGCGTATTTCTTGAAAATGCCACAGACGAGCGCCAGTGCGAGCATCCAGGGCAAGGACGCAGTTGCTGAACAAATTATCTCCCCAATGGCGTGTTCCGATGAAATTGGGCTTGGGCGATCCAGTGGTCAGAAAGAAGATGCCTCTCCCATCATCCAGAGCGGTACCACTCCAGCAATTGGCTCCGGCTTCCAGTGCGCCCCAGGTCTCATGTCCCCATTCTCCCTCATGAGGTCGCGTGTGGAATGTCCATTTTTTTTCGCCGGTATGGAAATCAAAGGCGAAGGCGTCGCCATCGTATCCAGCAATCAATATCAAATCCTGATAAATCGCTGGTGCCACTCGAAAATGCCCCGTCTTCACGCGACCCTGATTTCCAAACGTTTCAAGGGGTTGTCCAGAATCGGCATCGAGAGCGTAAAGCCAATCTCCGGCATTGAACAGCAATCGGGGCTGTTTGAGGGTATCGTTCTTCCAATAGGTCAATCCTCGAAACGCCGGCCGTTGGTCGCATTGATATCGCCATCGTTCGCTTCCGGTCGCTCCGTCGATCGCCACAATCGCGCCTCCTACGGTAGGGGCATAGATCAGGCCGTCAACTGCGATTGGATTGCATTGAATGTTTCCTGCGCCATCTTTGGAGTGATAGATCCAGGCTCGTTTCAATTGCGCGACATTGCCTCGTTGAATTTGATCCAGTGGCGAAAATCGCTGGTTGGCATTCCCTCCATGGGACCGGTGCCAGTCGCCAGTAGAAAACTTGGAATTGATCTCATTTGTTGAAGCGGGCGTTAATGCATGATCTTTCGCGGCAGGAATCACCCGATACAAAGGCATGCCGGCACGAGCACCGGGGTCTTCCATGCGCCAAGCATTTGCAGAAGCGCGCTCTTCTGGTTCTGCAGCTTGAGACACCAAGCAAAAGAGCCCGGCAATCCAAGTGGCATTTGGGATCCTTGGCAGCAGCTTTGCTCTTGAGATCGGTCGCATGCTCCATTCTAAAAGTGTCTTTCTGCTCAAGCAATCGAATTGTCGGACCGAGGGGCACGCGTCTGAGTGTGAATGGTAACTTGACTCGAGAGTATGGAACCGACTGCGAGGCCATCGAAAATCGCAAAACAGCGGCAATCACAGAAGTCCCGGGTGATCAAGCAAGGAAACAAGGCAAAGGTAAAAATGGCGCCCTCCAGCATCCATACGACAAAAACGGCCATCCTACTCAGGACGAACCATGGGATAACCATTGGAACTCTGAGAATTGTCTCATCGCCCGGAAGTTCTTAACTGCTCAATGGGTGCGAGAACCGTGAGGTGTGTCAGTCATGAGGTCAGTGTGCCTGGACGACACGCTGTTACTTTTTTTGGGGCACGAGCATAAATTTCTCAGCTTGTATTCGATCTGGATGTCCGTTCGCAATGTCCGTCATTGACGCGTCAGGTCTGACACCCGCATTTGGGTAGTGCTTAATGCATTGTGAGGATCGTGATGATTCGATACCCTGACTCCACTATTCAATTCATCTATGAAGACACGAAAACTCGGATACAGCGACTTGCACCTCACACCGATTGGCCTGGGAACCTGGGCGATGGGAGGTGGCGATTGGAAGTTTGGTTGGGGGGATCAGGATGACGCTGCATCCATCGCCTCGGTGCATCAGGCTCTGGATGCTGGGGTGAACTGGATTGATACGGCGGCCATATACGGGCATGGACATGCCGAGCGAGTGGTGGGTAAGGCAATTCAGGATCGGCGCGATGATGTTTTGATTGCGACCAAATGTGGACGGGTTTGGGAGGGGGAAAGCCGGGAGATTGGTAAAAGCCTCAGGCGAGAGAGCGTGCATCGTGAAGTCGATGTCAGCCTCCAGCGTTTGGGAATCGATTGCATTGATCTATATCAAATTCACTGGCCGGAGCCCGATGAGGAAATCGAAGAAGGTTGGGGCGCGGTGGCTGAGTTGGTGGAGGCGGGTAAGATCCGCTATGCTGGCGTTTCAAATTTCAACATGGAGCAACTCAAACGCATCCAGCCGATTCACCCTGTGACCTCGTTGCAACCGCCTTACAGCATGCTACGCCGAGAAGTAGAAGAGGAGGTTCTGCCCTATTGTCGAGAAAATCAAATAGGGATAGTCGCTTACAGCCCCATGCAAGCGGGATTGTTGACGGGTAGATTTTCCAAAGAACGCGTTCAGAATTTGCCGGCCAATGATTGGCGCAAGGCAAACCCGTTTTTCACTTCCCCGCAATTGGAAGCCAATCTGAGCATTATCGAACAATTACGCCCTGTTGCTGCGCAGATGGAAATCACCCTCCCTCAACTCGCCCTGGCGTGGGTGCTGCGACGAAGCGAAATGACCGCCGCGATTGCAGGTGCGCGCCGTCCTGAACAGATTCTTGAGACGGTCAAGGCGGGGGAGATTGTAATTCCTGACGAATTGTTGCTGAAGATCGAGCGCATGTTGAGTGCCTGAAAAATTCAGAAAACCTAATCAGCGATCAGGTTGTAGTGCAGTTTATAAGGTGATCTAATGATATCCAATAGTCTCTGGAATGATTGCAAAGAACTGTCTGCATGGTCAATTGCCAGCTTGACATGTTTTAACGACACCCCTTAATGTGCTCTGCTCTTAGCGCTGAATTGTGTTCAGCATGGAGTAAAACGGCTTACCGGCTTAAAAGATATAACAGGTTTCGAAATCGATGAACAAAGGCAAGATCGTTCAAGTTATTGGCCCCGTAGTGGACGTGGAATTCGCGGATCAGCTACCGGCTATTTACAATGCGTTGACCATCAACTACAAAGTTCAAGGTCAAGACAGCAAGCTCACTTTGGAAGTCCAGCAGCATCTCGGAGATAACTGGGTGCGTGCAGTGGCCATGTCGTCTACGGAAGGTCTGAAACGCGGCCTTGATGTTGAGGACACCGGCGCTGCCATCTCGATGCCCGTCGGTAACGGAGTCATGGGACGCGTTTTCGACGTGACCGGACAGCCAGTGGACGATCGAGGTCCATTCAAGGCTGACAAATATTATCCTATCCATCGTGCCGCTCCTGCTCTGGTCGATCAGGCCACAACTCCCGAAGTTTTGACTACCGGTATCAAGGTCATCGATTTGATTTGCCCCTTCCTGAAGGGCGGTAAAGTCGGTGCGTTTGGTGGTGCAGGTGTAGGCAAAACCGTTGTGATCATGGAGTTGATCAACAACATTGCCAAACTCCACGGCGGTGTATCCGTCTTCGCAGGTGTGGGAGAACGCACACGTGAAGGTAACGATCTTTATGGTGAGATGTCCGATGCGGGCGTCATCAATCAGGAAAAACTTGAAGAATCCAAGATTGCCCTGGTGTTTGGTCAGATGAACGAGCCTCCTGGCGCACGTCTGCGTGTGGCCTTGTCTGGTTTGGCCATGACCGAATATTTCCGTGATGAGAAGAATCAGGACGTGTTGCTCTTTGTCGACAACATCTTCCGTTTCTCTCAAGCAGGTTCCGAAGTGTCTGCACTCCTTGGACGTACTCCAAGTGCTGTGGGTTATCAACCCACCCTGGCGGCTGAAATGGGTGACCTTCAGGAACGCATTACTTCTACTAACAAAGGCTCCATTACCTCATTTCAGGCGGTTTATGTCCCGGCGGATGACTTGACGGATCCAGCTCCTGCAACCACGTTTGCTCACTTGGATGCAACGGTGGTTCTTGAGCGTTCCATTGCAGAGCTTGGAATTTATCCTGCGGTGGATCCTCTGGCTTCCTCTTCACGCGCTTTGAGTCCTGACCTCATTGGTGAGGAACATTACCAGGTAGCCCGTGGCGTTCAAAATGTGTTGCAACGTTACAAAGATTTGCAGGATATTATCGCTATTCTGGGTATGGATGAACTTTCTCAAGATGACAGGTTGACTGTGTTCCGCGCTCGCAAGATCCAGCGCTTCCTCAGTCAGCCATTCTCTGTGGCTGAAGTGTTCACTGGTCGTCCTGGTAAACAGGTGGACGTCAAAGACACGGTGCGTGGCTTCAAGGAGATCCTCGAAGGCAAGCACGACGATGTCGGTGAAGGTAACTTCTACATGAAGGGTAAGATCGAAGAGATCTACGAGGAAGATTGATTCCTTTCGTCAATGGATCTTCACTTTTGACCCTCAACTCCTGCAGTAGCTATGGCTGATACAATGAAACTCGAGATTGTCACTCCTGAGGACAAGATTTATTCTGATGATGTGAACATGGTCACCTTACCCGCCAAGGAAGGTCAGATGGGCATTTTTCCCAACCATGTTCCATTGATGACTCAGGTTGCAGCTGGTGAGATTCTGGCTCAAAAGGGTAGTGAGCAACAATACCTTGCTGTGGGCGAGGGTTTTGTCCAAATCACGGCTGACAAGATCTCAGTCCTCACTGACATGGCTGTTACTGAAGACAACATCGACGAAGCCAAGGCAGAGGAGGCTAAAAAGCGAGCTGAAGCGCGATTGCAGGAAAAACTCTCCGATGAGGAACTTGCAACCGTGAAGGCGGCTCTAGCTCATTCGATTGCTCAGTTAAGCGTGAAACGAAGGAAACGTGTTTCCTGACATATCGTGATCGACTGAATTAAATTTCAAGCCCTGGTTTTCAGCCAGGGTTTTTTTGTTATTCAACCCAGCTTCAGGAAGTTGCCAAGCAGAGTTTTCCCGTGGTCGGTCAAGATGCTTTCCGGGTGGAACTGGACTCCCCATAGAGGCAGGGTTTTATGTCGCATACCCATGATTTCACCCTCTTCCGTTTCCGACGTGATTTCAAAGCAATCCGGTAATGAGGCACGGTTGACGATCAGAGAGTGATAACGCGTTGCATTGAACGGGCTCGGAATGCCTTCGAAGAGATCCTTGCCATCATGAATGATCGGTGATGTCTTGCCGTGCATGAGTCGGTGATTCACGACTATTTCCGCTCCAAAGCTATATCCGATACACTGGTGTCCAAGACAGACTCCCAGAAGCGGGATTTTTCCTGCATAGGCCATGATGATATCGTTGGATAAGCCGGCTTCCTTTGGGGAACATGGTCCCGGAGAAATCAGAATCCTTTCCGGGTTTTTTGCCGATATCTCATCGAGTGTGATCTGATCATTGCGATGCACCTCCATGGGCACATTCATTTCCCCAAGGTACTGAACCAGGTTGTAAGTGAACGAATCGTAGTTGTCGATAACCAGCATCATAAAGCCAAATGCTAATTGATAGAGGATTCTTACCCGTATCAAATGCAAACCCAGCTTAATAAGGCTGCCTCGATCTCGGCAATGGTTTTGTTCTTAGATTCCAAGTATGGGAACTACCAGAATTTGGTTTTCCATCCAATTTGAATCACACCCTGCTACTTCTCCTGCCCATGTTAACAGTGGCTTTTTTCCTAAGTTTCCATATGATTATCTCATGTCCCTTGTGAAGCAAAAGTATGATAACTTGCGATGTATTCGCTCCAGAGTGCTGACTGCTGGTGGATTAATTTTGTCCATTTTCCTTGTATCTGAATGGTTTGCCCACGCCTCAGAGCGGCCCAATATCATTTTCTTTTTGGTCGATGACATGGGCTGGCAGGACACCTCGGTTCCTTTTTGGAACAAGACGACTCCATTCAATCAACACTTTCGGACGCCCAATATGGAACGTCTGGCAAAACAGGGGCGGCGGTTCACGCAAGCTTATGCGTGTGCGGTATGTTCTCCTACGCGAACATCCATCATGACCGGGCAGAATGCGGCCCGCCATCGGGTGACGAACTGGACTTTGTACGAAGACCGCGAAACATCGGGGAAAACACCACGCTTGCTGCCTCCTCGGAATTGGAAAAAACAAGGATTGCAGCCTGGAAATGCACCCACCTTGCCCGCAGTCCTGAGGGATCAACTGGGCTATCGCACCATTCACGCAGGAAAAGCCCATTGGGGAGCTTATGATACTCAGGGTTCGGACCCTCTAACGCTTGGTTTTGATGTGAATATTGCCGGTCATGCAGCAGGGGGGCCCGGACATTACCATGGTGAAAAGAATTATGGAAATGCTGAAGTAGGCGGAAGGACACGACCTTGGGGGATACCCGGACTGGAATCTTATCATGGGAGTGACACTCATTTAACTGAAGCGCTGACTTTGGAAGCGAAGCAAGCCATTTCAGATTCCGTTGCCGACAACAAGCCTTTCTATCTTTACATGGCCCATTATGCGGTCCACGCACCGATTCAGCCACATGAAACCTACATGCCCAACTACAATGGAAAAAAGTATTCGGGCACCCGGATTTCCATTCCGGATAACGAAGCCCGCTACGCATCCATGGTAGAGGGCATGGATGCTTCTCTGGGTGATTTGATATATCACGTTGAATCTCTTGGTATTTCTGAAAACACTTTAATTGTTTTTGCCTCAGACAACGGGACCTTGAGCCTGCACGCTCGTGGGAATTCCCCGAGAGATACGGGACGCGATACACATTCATGGCCACTGCGTGAAGGGAAGGGATCCGCGTATGAGGGGGGGACGCGCGTTCCTCTCATCGTCTCATGGGCAAGATTAGTTCCCGGCTCTGAAGTGCAGAGGTCCTTGCCAATTCCATCCAATTCCATCTCCCAATCGCAATTGATCGCTGAGGATTTATTCCCTTCGATCATTAGATGGGCTGGCGGTAAAAGTTATCGCTCCGAGACAAGCGTGATCGACGGTGTTGATTTTACTGAAGCCCTTTTGGGTGAACCTGAGCCACATAGTCTGTTGAACGGTCGCGCCTTGGTTTTTCATTACCCCCACCAATGGACGGGACAACCAAAGGGCGGCTATCAGCCTCATAGTTCCATTCGCCAGGGTGATTGGAAGGCGATCTATTTTTACGAAAACCAAATCTGGGAATTATATCATCTGACTCAGGATATTGGTGAATCGCTCGACCTGAGTCAGGCCTATCCCGGGAAGCTTGAGCGTCTTGCAATGACGTTAAAACAGAAACTGATAGATCGTGGAGCTGACTGGCCTGTTCACCGGGAACTTAAAAAAGATCTTCCCTTGATGCTGCCTGATACAATGAACTGACCTTTACTCAGTTAATCCTTTCTCCACTTTCAAGCGTAGCTGACCGCAGGCTGCATCGATGTCGTGCCCTTTTTCTCGTCGAAGGGTTGCGTTGATCCCTCTAGATAACAAGCCTTCAAGAAAGGATTCCTGAATATCCTCTTCCGGTCGTGACCATGGCAATCCTTCGACGGTGTTGTAAGGAATCAGGTTGACCTTGGCGTGGAGTTCCCGTGCCCAGTCTGCCAGTGGTTGAACTTGATTCTGTCCATCGTTGACGCCTTCGATGAGTATGTATTCGAAGGTAATCATTTTGCCTTTTTTGTTCAAATATTGCCGGCAGGCATCCATGAGATCCTGGATGGGATATTTACGGTTTATGGGCATGATGCGGGACCGCACTTCATCGGTGGCTCCGTGGAGTGATATGGCCAGTCGAAATTGAAACGGTTCCCGCGAGAGCGCCACTATCTGGGGGGCCAAACCACTTGTCGAAATGGTGATCTTGCGTGCACCGATATTGCATCCCCAGGGGGCATTGGCAATCTTGAGTGCCTTCATGAGGTTCTCATAATTGGCCATGGGTTCGCCCATTCCCATGATGACTAGATTATTCACCTTGCGCTCCTGACCCTTTTTCAGTTTCGGCTGAAAATGGTGCTCAATTGCAAGTAATTGACCAAGAATTTCCTCGGGTTCGAGGTTGCGCTTCCAGCCGTCCAGCCCGCTTGCACAGAACTTGCAACCATAAGCGCAGCCGACTTGTGTGGAGATGCATAATGTGTGCCGGTCACTTGCTTCACCGTAGAGTGCTGGATTTGCCGGGATCAATACACTTTCGACTAACGCGCCGTCGTTCAGCTTCCAGAGAAACTTTTGAGTGGTGTCCTCCGAACCTTGCTTCTGCATGCAGTCTGGAAGATAACATTTGAAGTTTTTGTCCAGTTGTTCTTTCAGGTCTTTCGGGAGGTTGGACATGCTGTCGACTGTGACCGCACGTTTATGGTAAACCCAATCCAGAATCTGATCGCCGCGATAAGCCGGTTGTCTCCAGGCGACGAGCTGACTTTTCAGGATTTCCGGTGTGATTGATTGAAGGGACGGTAGCATGTCGGGAAAAGTTCAATACTCGCCGGTCGCTTACAAGCAACCGGCGAGTGAATCATTCGGCTATTCGCCGGTCAGATAATATTTGTTGGCGTAATCCTGTACCATACGCCACGTACTGTATTCAGGTGTGATCGTAGACATGGATCGACGGATTTTTTGGATCCATTGTCGGGGTATGCCTGTGGAGTCGCGATTGTAGAAGCCCGGTATCACCTCTTTGGTGAGAACATCGTAGAGGTTGTTGCTGTCGACGCGGTCCTGTTCCTCAATGGAGTCAGGCTGCGAATCAGGACCAATCGCAAAGCCATTGGTTTCATCAAACGCTTCACGCCACCACCCATCAAGGATACTCATATTCAGACAGCCGTGTGCCGATGTCTTTTGTCCACTCGTGCCGGAGGCCTCCAGTGGACGTCGTGGGTTATTTAACCAGATGTCACAGCCAGATACCATTTGGCGGGCAACGTGAACATCATAGTTTTCAATAAATACCAAATGACCGTGAAGTTCGGTGTGCTTGCTGAGATGAATGATGTGCTGGATAAAACGTTTTCCTTCATCATCACGTGGATGCGCTTTCCCCGCAAAGATGAACTGGATGGGATACTTTTTGTCCTTCACCAGCCTGACAATTTGTTCAAACTGCTGGAAAACGAGAGGAGCACGTTTGTAAGTTGCAAAGCGTCTTGCAAATCCAATCGTTAATACATCTGGATTCAAGAGATGATCAAAAGTGATGAAATTTTCACGTTTGAGACTTTGGCTTTGAAGGAGGAGACGGCGACGAGAAAACTCAATGAGTTCGCGCCTGAGTAATGACCGAAGGGCCCAGATTTCCTCATCAGAAACAAAGCCTGGATCTTCCATGCGGTTCCAGAACGCATGTGTGTTCAAGTCGGTATCCCAATGCTCACCCAGACGGAGTCGGAAAAATCTTCTCAGTGGCCCTTTCATCCAACCTGCTACATGAATCCCGTTGGTAATATGACCGATCGGTACTTCCTCGACTTTCTTATCCGCATAGAGGCCTTGCCACATCTGCCGACTGATCTCTCCGTGTAACTCGCTTACCCCATTGGCAGTTCGGGAGTGTTTCAGAGCAAGGACAGTCATACAGAAAGGCTCGGATTCATCTCCCTTGCGAACACGGCCCATATCCATGAACTCTTGGTGGGAAATCTTCAAGTTGTTTGCAAACTTGTGGGCGGCATATTGCACCAGATCACTGGTGAAACGATCATGGCCAGCCTCCACAGGTGTGTGGGTGGTGAATATGCATTCCTTGGTGGTTGCTTTGCTGGCATCTTCAAGGGTATGGCCAGTGGCCATTTTCTCACGCATCAATTCGAGCGTCAGGAATGCTGCATGACCTTCATTCATATGGAAGACAGAAGGCTGAATATCGAGCGCGCGCATGAGTCTCACACCGCCGACACCCAAAAGCATTTCTTGCATGATGCGTGTTGTACTGTCGCCACCATAAACCCGCAGTGTAAGTTCCCGATGATGCTCTTCATTTTCAGGCAGATCAGTGTCCATGAGGTAAATAGGAATGCGTCCCACATTGACCTTCCAGACTTTGAATTTTACCTGGCTGGTCGCAATTTGAATCATGCAAGTGAGGTGTTCCCCTTTTGCATCAAGGACCGCTTCCATGGGCAAATTCTGAGGATTGAGACGAGAATAGTATTCAGTCTGCCAGTTTTCCTCATTGATCGTTTGCATGAAGTAGCCCTGTCTGTAAAAAAGGCTGATGCCAACAAACGGAAGTCCCAGGTCACTTGCAGATTTCGCGTGATCCCCTGCAAGAATACCCAGTCCACCTGCTGCGATTGGAAGTGTTTCATGCAAGCCGAACTCTGCTGAGAAATAAGCGACAGGTTTTCCCTCAAGTTTTTGAGCGTTCTGCGTTGCCCAGGTATCACGCTCCTCCATATAGGCATTGAATCGTTTCAATACGTCTCGAACATCTGCCGCGAAAGCAGGTTCCTGGAGGCGCGTTCTTAATTCGTAGTCCGAAACCTCATGCAATACAGCAACTGCATTGTGGTAGAGGTTTTGCCACGCGCGTGGTGATAGCTTTTGGAATATTTCCTGGGCTTCCTGATTCCAGGTCCACCACAAATTACGAGCTAACCGGTTCAGCCCGTGTATCAGATCAGTCAATTCCGCTGAAGTCAGCGGTTTAGTTTTCATAGTCCAAGTTCAAGTTTAAGGTTAAAAAAATCGGTATCTCCCGGTTTGGAAGAAACCGACACCTGAGCAAAGACAAAAAGGTCTGATTTTGCAATCTTATGTTTGTTGACTTTTCAAATTGAATGCTTCTCTCCTGATTTCTGGTGGCAATAGAGCGCGAGACCATTAGATCGGATGACCCTATTTCTCCTGGCGTTCCTTTTGTAAGCCGCAATTTTCGTCATCACGTAAGGGGCAAATTGCGTCAGAGAAGATGCATTGAAAACATGATAAAGCTCATTGAGACATCCCTTCGCCAACCGTCGCAGATTACATAAAGGCAAGCTTGTGCGTTTTTCATTAGTAGCTCAAAAAGCTCAAAATCGACCTTGTATGGATCCGACCTGATACTTTGACAACTTCAGTGGATGATGGCACCCTGTTAATCGTGAAGATCTTGGAAATCTGCTCAATCAGAAAAAATTTTCAGACAATGCTGGTCGCAGTTTTACTGTCTGTTCTGCCTGAATTTTTACACGGGGCAGATCGAGTTGCAAACCAGACCTTAAACTTTCCAGACAAACCACCCGCTGCTGACTACGCCTTGGAGAACGCTTTTCCGGGGCTCAGGTTCTCTAATCCTGTTGCGATCGTTCAAATGCCCGATTTTGAAGATCGTTTGTTTGTGGTTGAGAAAGTGGGACGCATCAGGATGGTCACTCTGAGGGGGCAACCCGAACATTTTACCTTCATGGATTTGACGGATCGAGTCAGATCAGGCGGAGAACGAGGGCTTTTGGGGTTGGCATTTCATCCTGATCATGCATCGAATGGATTCTTCTACGTGTTTTACACGGCGCAAGGATCAGGCTCTCCTAATCGTCTTTCCCGTTTCAAGGTGACTCCCGATGATCCTTTTGCAGGCGATCCTGAAACTGAGTTGATCCTGATCGATCAACCGGATGATGCGGGAAATCACAATGGAGGCGATGTTCATTTCGGGCCTGATGGTTACCTCTATGTGGCTTTAGGTGATGAAGGAAACGCCAATGATTCATTGAACAACAGTCAACGCATTGAAAAGGATTTTTTCGCCGGGATTCTCCGGATTGATGTGGACAAGCGGCCAGGCAGTTTGCCTCCCAATCCACACACCGCAGTCTCCAATAACTACAGCATTCCGCCTGATAATCCATTTGTGGGAGCCACGACATTTCTCAATCGTTCAGTGAATCCTGATCAGGTGAGAACCGAGTTCTGGGCGGTCGGATTGAGGAATCCCTGGCGCATGGCCTTTGATCCTGTGTCGGGATTGCTTTACACTGGAGACGTGGGGCAGGGGCGTTTGGAAGAAGTGGACATCATTCAAAAAGGCGGAAATTACGGATGGAGTTTTAAAGAAGGTACTGCTGATGGCCCCGATGCTCGCCGGGCACCAGAAGGTTTTGTGGATATACCACCTGTGTTGGAATACAGGCATGGATCGGGACCCGATCGAGGCAACTCCATCACGGGCGGCGTGGTTTATCGGGGGGATCGATTGTCTCAATTATACGGGGCCTATGTTTTTGCCGACTACGTGAGTGGAAATATCTGGGCCATGAGGCACGAGGGTAATCGCCAGACAGATTGGTTTCATTTGGCACGGGATTCTGGCATTGCAGGTTTCGGTATTGATCCAACACAAGGCGATATCCTGTTGGCCGATCATAATGCAAACCGGATCATGAGGCTCGTAGGAACTGAAGCTACTACGAATACCGGCTTTCCCCCGACACTAGCCGACACGGGTGCATTCATAGATTTAGAAAATTTGACACCTCACCCTGGCATTGAGCCTTATGAGATCAACACGCCTTTCTGGTCGGACAACGCGATCAAGAAACGCTGGTTTTCAATTCCTGGCACTGATTCAGGTATCAGTTTCGAAAGGCAAGGTCCCTGGGGTTTCCCCGAAGGAAGTACCTGGATCAAGCACTTTGATCTGGAAATGGTGCGTGGAGATCCTGCTTCGTCGCGACGACTCGAGACTCGCTTTCTCGTGAAGCACGAAGATGGTGTTTACGGGCTTACCTATCGATGGGATGACTCACAGGAAAACGCATTCCTGGTAGATGAATCGGGCTACAGTGAAACGTTCCGTATTCAGGATGGTGAAGAGACTGTCGAGCAAGTATGGCGATACCCGAGCCGAAGCGAATGTCTGGCATGCCATACACCTTCTGCAGGCTTGGTGCTTGGTTTTAACACAGCACAACTCAATCGTTCAGTTTTGAGAAATGATCATGAAGTCTCTCAATTGTCATGGTTGAAAACAGCGGGACACTTTCACGCTGAACCTGAAACGATTAACACGCTCCCAGCGATGGTTTCCGCCAATCATCCGTCCGTAAGCTTGACTCAGAAGGTGAAGTCTTATCTCGCCAGTAATTGTTCCCAATGTCACCGACCTGGTGGTGAAGCTCTGGGACGATGGGATGCTCGTTATGAAACGCCGGTTTTGGAATCGGGTTTAATCAACGGTCATGTGGTGCGTCATGAAGGCCAGACGGATCGCCGTTTGATCGTTCCCGGTAATCTTGAAAGATCTGAGATTTTTCAACGCATATCCAATGAAGGGTCACGTCGAATGCCTCCTGTGGGGAGCCATCTGCTGGACCCGGAAGGCATTGATCTAATCAAGCGATGGATTACCGAAACATTACCGCATAAAAACTTTGCAGAATGGCAGCAACATTTTTCCAGCACGTTTTCGGTTCAGGAACTCGAACCAACTGGCGATACTGACCATGATGGTTGGAATAATTTAAGTGAGTATCATTTAGGGACGGACCCTACCTTTGCATTAGATCGTTGGCGTCTCAGGTTGGATGTTTCACGTGAGACATTGTTTATTCCAAATCCTCCAGGAATTGAATTGAGATTGGAATCGAGCCTATTCCTGGGGAACGCTGTTGAATGGGAGTCGGTAGAGATTTCAGAAACAACTGAACCTGTTTTTGGTTACAAGGGTTTGTTGGAATCCAAACTAGAAGGATTCAATGAGGGTTCGAAATTCTATCGAGCCACCATTATCTTTCCTGAACTTAAATAGTGGAGATGCTGTTTTCGATTGTTTGTTTTGCTGGTTTCAATTCCAGGATTGGTTCAGAATCAAAGCTCCTACGGATGGAATACATCTCTGGTCAGATGCAGGAAACAAAGTTAGATGAGATTAATTGGCTACATTGAAGGGACGAATCATGCACGAACTTTTGGGGATTATCTTTATGCACAAGGTGTGGATAATCAGATAGAACGTGCACAGGGAGAGCGCTATGAGGTTTGGATTGTTTCTGAGGATAAAGTGGAAGTCGGTAAAAACCATCTCATCGCATATCAATCAAATCCAACTGATCCCGCGTACGCACAGGCAGCCGAGAAAGCACAGGAAAAACGTCTCAAGGCAGCCATGGAACAAGAGGCGTATGCAAAGAAGGTCAAAGGTCGGGATGCTATCGCTCCTCGTGGGAAGGGGCTTTCCACAGGCAGGCTGACGCTAGTGCTGATGGTTATTTGTGGAATCGTTTTTCTTTTTCAACAACTGGGATACCATCGGGCTGTCTTTCAGCAATTAAGTATTTCAAATTGGACCCCGGGCGGAGGTTCGTTTGGTCTTGTTGAAGTCCGCAACGGGCAGGTATGGCGGCTGATCACTCCCATTTTCATGCATGGAGACATCCTGCATATCTTCTTTAATCTGATGTGGCTTCGAATGCTCGGAACGGTCATTGAGTATCGTCAGGGTTGGAAATGGCTGTTGGTGATTGTGTTGGTCACTGCGTCCATTTCCAACATAGCTCAATACTACGTAAGCGGACCTTTGTTTCTGGGGATTTCTGGGGTGGTGTTTGGATTGCTGGGTTATGTGTGGATCAAAGGGAAATTTGACCCTTTCTCTGGTATGTCCCTCCCCCCAGGCGTAGTGTTTATGATGCTTCTCTGGTTAGGCCTGGGTGTCTCCGGTTTTCTGGAGAAAGGTCTGGGTGTAGGAATAGCAAACACCGCGCACATTGGTGGTCTTGTCGTAGGGTGTATCATGGGGTACCTGAATGCACTTCGAAAACGATGATCTCTTGTGATGGAAGTTTCCGAAATTGTTGCCATCATCTTAACCTTGGCAAAGTATCTGGTCATCGGAGGAACCATTTTGCTAAGCGTGTTTATTTTGATCGCTCTACTCAAACCTTTGCCCAAACACACTTCAAAACAAGACGAGATTCAGGAAGAATAAACTCCGGTTTAAAAAATAAAGACCACTTCGTGTCGCATCAGCGTTCTTGTCCTGTCATTGCCGGAAGGCGTGAAGCAGCCCCTCAGTCACCATCAGCATCTCGTATGCATTCAAGAACTTCAGCGGGATGCGGCTCAGGCTTTACTTTTGGCCAGATCTTGAGGATCGTTCCTTTGGGATCAATGAGGAAGGTGATGCGATGTATGCCATCAAACGTTCTTCCCATGAACTGCTTCGGCCCCCAGACACCATACTTGGTGACAATCTCCTTGGATTCATCTGCCAACAAGGTGAAAGGCAGTTTAAATTTGTTAATAAATTTCTGATGGGCTTTGACGGGGTCGATACTGACACCAACAACAACAGCGCCAGCATCCCTGAACTCCGCATGCAAATCTCTGAAAGCACAAGCTTCCTTTGTGCAACCCGGCGTGTTGTCTTTGGGATAAAAATAAAGGACGACAAATTTGCCTTTGAAATCAGACAGGCGAACTTGATTGCCATCCTGTGATTCTGCCTTAAACGCAGGTGCCTTATCTCCCTCTCTCAATATCAATTCGATACCTTTTGCCATATCTCGGACGGTAACTGGATGAAGTAGTTTTTTGCAAGATTCGTTCCAGGCTCATGCAGAGTACCTGGGGTTTTATTTTGGTTCGAGCTGCACCATGGTGGCCCCCCATCCACCATTCCATTCAGGCGCGGTACGATGCGAGAGGACGTACGGGAGTTGATCAAGTACAGCATGCACGCCTTTTCTGAGCGCTCCTGTTCCCTTTCCATGAATGATCCGGACAGTGAAAATGTCGTTCTCGCGACAAGCTTCAAGGTAGTCAGGCACAAGCTCTCCTATTTCATTGGGACGAAAAGTGTGGAGATCAAGTTCTCCGTTGATAGGTATTTCAATGGGGTCTTCAGATTCCATTTCAGAGATTCTTAAGAAGATAATTTCTTCGTTTCCTGGCTCCGTAATCGAAAACCACCACGGACCCGAGACTATCCTCCAGCGAATGAACGATAGTCAAAATATTTGCCCCCCCGACAAAGGCGGTTTCAGGAGTTCGGTAATCTGAAAACCATCTTTGACCATTGGAGGATGATGCATGACTTTGTTTTTCATATCAGTTTGTCCACGTAGCCATGCGAGAGCCAAATTCATCATGACATAGACCCCTCTGCAAACCCAGACTGTCACCTTTCTTTTGATCACACACTTTGATCATCATGCATGCAGCAAGATTCAATCAAGGATTGTTATCGTCAGGCAAGGGTTCGATTCGCCACATATCCATCACCGCCCATAGATTAATGGGTGCGACTGATTCACCCGGCTTCAGCAGGCGGACACTTCCATCTGCAAATCCGTAGTTCGATCCTCCGGAGTTCCTGTTGCCTCCTGTTTTGTGCCGGTTTTGTTCGACTTCCTCAATATCATTTCCCCTGCCTTGATAGAAATCCATGTGAACGTGGGGTGAGTCCGATGCCTTCTCGCCAAACGTAATGGTATCGGAAGGATGACGAATGGCTGTGAGTTTCATTCCGTGCGGCCAGAGGCCATTGGTGAATGACTGAAAATCTACCTTATTCTTCAAAGTCATGCGAAAGTAATCATTCCAGCCATTGATAAGATAACTTCGGTTCGACATGAATTTGTCGGCAGGACACTTCAGTAATTTGTGATTGAGGTAATAAGGGCGAAGCTTTGCCATCCAATTGTTTTTGAAACTGCGGCTTACGGGAGGGCACTCGTCATTGAAATCGTCGGCATACATAGTGAGAGCCATGCTGAGTTGGCGTAAGTTGTTAACGCATTTGATTCTATTCGCTTTCTGCTTGGCAGAGGAAAGTGCTGGCATGAGCAAACTAGCCAGGATCCCGATGATAGCAATCACCACCAAAAGCTCTATCAAAGTGAATGCAGCGATAAGAGGTTTGTTGAATTTCATAGTCCTAGCTTTGCTTGGCTAAAAATACACCGCCCATCATGTCAGGTTTCATTTTTCTCCTTAAAGTAGCCATGTTCTCGCATTTTGCTCATCTTTCTTATTCGCTAAAAGTCACTTTTCGGTTGCGTTTCGAAGAACAGATTAACCATAATGATCAGGTTCCTTTTTTTGAAGACATTTGCACCTTTATGGTTATTCATCTTGCGCAATCGGTAATCGCTTTCGAAAACGGGAGCATGAGTGAGCTTCTGGTCTATCAGTTGACAGGATTCCTGATTGTGATCCTGGTTCTTTGCTCTTTGTGGTTTGCCGTTGCGTGTCTAGGAGTTTTTTTCCGCAACTTCGAGATCAAAGATCCAGTGGCTGTTCCATCTTCCTCCGCTGTTCACAGAGATTCCGTTACTGAAATGGAAATCACACCTCAAGTGCAAGTGGTGGTGGGCGCAGCGCTGCACACGGTAATTCAAGGGCCATTTCGTATTGTATCCTTAGAGGAGACTAAACCGGATGTATCTTAAGAACACTCAGCGTCTCATCATTTGATCACTGAGCCTGCTAATTATGAAAAAACTGCGAGTTACCGTTGAGGGGAAAAGTTATGATGTCACCGTTGAGCTGCTGGGGGAAGGTTCTGCTGCTCAAGTTCCTTCTGCTGAATCTTCGAGTCATGCATCTTCTTCCGGGACAGCTGAGCCTGTTCCCAGTCCTTTGGCTGGCAAGGTAGTCAGCATTGCTGTTGGTGGCGGTCAACAGGTGAAAGAGGGGGATGAGCTCATGATTCTGGAAGCAATGAAGATGAACACACATGTTTACGCGCCTCAATCAGGAACGATCGAGCGCATTCAGGTTCAAGCCGGGGATAATGTGGAAGAGGGACAGTCACTGATGACGATTAGCGGAGTTTAATCCTTGTGGCTCAACGAAATTAATCATTACGGACGATCTTATGTTGGAGAGCATCACGAGTTTTTTTCAATTAACCGGTTTCAGCCTGATCACTTGGCAAATGTTTGTGATGTGGTTCGTTGTGCTCGTCCTCTTTTATTTTGCCATCTACAAAAAGTTCGAACCTTTATTGCTGATTCCTATTGCCTTTGGTGCTCTTGTAGCGAACCTTCCGACCCGAGGTATGATCACCTTTCAAGCCCAGCAGGACGGATCTTTTGAGTCAGGGGCAATTCGTGTGGAAGCCTCGGTTGAAGAAGCTGAACCAGATGCGCAAGGAGTGAATGTTTATAAGATTCACAAAATGGAAGGCGGGCTTTTTGATTTCATCTCCCAAGGTATCAAATTGGAAATCTTTCCTCCATTGATTTTTCTTGGGGTAGGTGCACTCACTGATTTTGGCCCTTTGATTGCCAATCCGAGGATGCTCTTGCTCGGAGCTGCGGCACAGATGGGGGTATTTTTTACGTTTCTTGGGGCGTCATTCTTAGGTTTCAGTAAGCTTCAATCAGCATCGATTGGTATCATTGGTGGTGCCGATGGTCCTACGGCAATCTTTACCAGCAATAAACTGGCTCCGGAATTGCTCGGCCCCATCGCAGTGGCTGCCTACAGCTACATGGCCTTAGTGCCACTCATACAACCACCCATCATGCGATTGCTGACTTCGGCCAGGGAACGCAGGATACGCATGCAATCTCTTCGGAAGGTGAGCAGGATTGAAAAGTTGGCGTTTTCTCTCGTCGTTACCATTGTATGCGTGCTGCTTGTGCCTGACGCTTCGCCCTTGATTGTGATGCTCATGCTGGGCAATTTTCTGCGCGAAAGCGGGGTCACTGATCGCTTGTTGAAGTCTGCCCAGAATGAAATCATCAACGTCGTGACGATTTTCCTTGGGGTCAGTGTGGGGATCACTATGCGAGGGGATCGTTTCCTTCAACTGGAAACCATCAAGATCATTGTGCTGGGCGTGATTGCCTTTTCCATCTCGACCGCGGGAGGTATACTGATGGCAAAAGCCATGAACATGTTTTCCCGTAAAAATCCAATCAATCCGCTGATTGGTTCAGCTGGCGTTTCGGCCGTTCCCATGGCCGCTCGTGTTTCCCATCAGGAGGGGCAAAAAGCCGATCCCGGAAATTACCTTCTGATGCATGCGATGGGCCCTAATGTGGCGGGTGTGATCGGGTCGGCAGTTGTGGCTGGTTACTTTATTTCCACATTGGCACGTTAGAGTGCAAGCCTGCCGTGCGTTTGATTTCAAATCAAGAAACCGCCGACGCCGTTGCAATCAGTCTTTGCTTTCCCTGACTCGCTCCTTTTTTTCCTCACGTTCTGATTCCAGAGCTTTTCGCTCTGTTGCCATTTGAGATTTAAGTGACTCGAACGCTTCGACATCGCCGGATTGAAGGGCTTTTTCTATTTCCCCGTTCAGGAAGATCTCCTTTTCAGCTATCTTGGCGGCATATTTAGAGTCCAATTCACCGAGTTTGCCCTTTTGCTCCTCAGTAATTTGAGCAATTGGGTTGTCTTTGTTCAACCGCTCCATTGCCAATTCGTATGCTGATTTCATGCGGGCATTTCGCAGGCAAATTCGGTCGAACTCAAGCTTAATATAATCGACTGCTTGATTGAGCAGGATTTGTAGGCTTCATGCCCTTCTTTTTGCTCCTATGACGGAAAAAGCCGTCCAGGTAGACCCTGAACGGCTTGTTGAATAAATTAAAGGATCTTAGCTTTGAGCTTAAATGAATTCGTTGATCAAATTCTCAAGAAACTCCTGTCGACCGCTTTCATTCTTGGTGATGCGGTTTTTCTTCAGAATGTATTTCTCCAAATCCTTGAAGCTGGATTTGCCAGCCTCAATTTTTTGGCCAATTCCTTCATCCCAGGAGCTGTATCGGTTTTTGATGAATGCGTCCAGACGTCCGTCAGCGCGGATGGCTGCTGCAATTTTCAATCCGCGTGCAAATGCGTCCATTCCACCAATGTGTGCGTGGAAAAGATCTACGGGTTCAAAGCTTTCCCTGCGAACTTTGGCGTCAAAGTTGACACCGCCAGTGGTCAAGCCTCCGTTGTTCAGGATGGAAAGCATGCATTGTGTGGTCAGGTAGATATCGGTTGGGAATTGATCGGTATCCCATCCCAGCATCACGTCCCCTGTATTGGCGTCAATACTTCCCAGAGCACCCGATGCGGATGCTACTTCCAGTTCATGCTGCATGGTGTGGCCGGCGAGGGTAGCATGATTGGTTTCGAGGTTGAGTTTGAAATGATCAGTCAGATCATACTGCCGCAGGAAGTTCAGACACGCAGCGGCATCTGAATCATATTGGTGCTTCGTAGGCTCTTTAGGCTTGGGCTCAATATAGAATTGCCCCTTGAAACCAATCTTTTTCTTGTGATCTACCGCCATGTGTAAGAAGGCGGCCAGATGATCCATTTCTCTTTTCAGATTCGTATTCCAAAGTGTTGAGTAACCTTCTCGGCCTCCCCAGAAAGTATACCCTTCACCACCAAGAGATTTAGTGACTTCAATGGCTTTCTTAACCTGAGCACCGGCATAGGCAAACACGTCGGCATTGCAGCTTGTGGCCGCTCCGTGCATGTAACGGGGATGCGCAAACAGGCAGGCAGTGCCCCAGAGTAATTTAATACCAGTGCGCTTCTGCTCCTCGGCAAGAACCTTGGCTACAGCGTCCAGGTTTTTGTTGCTTGATGAAAGTGACTTACCCTCAGGCGCCACATCGCGATCATGAAAGGCGTAATAGGGAGCGCCCAGTTTTCCCATGAATTCGAATGCGACCCGTGCCCGGTTTTGAGCGTTTTTCACCGAATCCGTTCCGTCGTCCCAAGGGCGCAACGCTGTCCCGGCTCCAAATGGATCGGAAAGAGGGTTTCTAAAGGTATGCCAGTAAACCACCGAAAACCGCAGGTGGTCCTTCATGGACTTACCGTCAACTATCTCATTTTCGTCATAATGTTTGAAAGCGAGTGGATTCTTTGAATCCGGGCCTTCAAAACCGATCTTTTTTATTTTAGGAAAAGCTTCCTTGGCTTTCTTTGGCATACGATCTTAAGGTTTATCAATGAGTTACAACTCCGCAGAGCCCTGAGATGAGCGATTGCGAATCGCCGGATTAATGACTAAATTGACGATTTGTCAAGAATTTACTCGTTTAAACCCGGCTTGATTGGGTAGAAAAAGTGTCAATAGTTTGGGCTGACCCCTAATTGGTTGCACGTTTCTCTTGCCAAATGGGTGGCTCTTAATAGAGTATCCGGCTCATTTGCGACGATTTTGATGACTTTGATTGACAACATAACGTGGGTGCTGGCGGCCCAAACTGCGACTGGAACAGGGCAGCAAGGACAGCAGGGCCCTGTCTGGGTGCAATTCGTGCCTTTTGTATTTCTGTTCCTTATCATGTATGTGATTTTGATACGGCCTCAGCAAAAAAAAGCACGTGAGCATGACGCGCTCCTGAAGCAGTTGAAAATAGGGGATCGAGTGAGCACCAATGGTGGAATCATTGGTGTGATAGTCGGTCTGAAAGATAACAAAGTCTCCATTCGTTCCGCTGACACCAAGCTGGAAATGCTCAAAGGTGCCATCACAGAGGTTTTAAAAGATAAATCTTCCTCAGAATCCTAAGACGTAACTCAAAATACTCAATGAAACCCGGATATTATTGGAAATGGTTGTTGGTCATATTTTTGGCAGCCTGGGCAATCTCTGAAATCACTCCTCCCTGGAGCGCTTCACTGATTGATCAATTCGAGCAGGATGCCTCTGTCAGTACTGACGAATCAAAGACACTGCTCACTACAGTGGTGTCCGAGGCCAGAAAGAAAGAGGAAGCTTCGCCTGGTCGGACTTATGCCAACATGTTCGATGCCATTGGCACGAACGATGTGCGCGCGCTTTTCCCGGACATCAAAATTGCCGAAGATGAAGAACAGCCAGTCAAGGTGGTTCTCAATGACCTCCAGCAGCGCGCCTCAGGGCAGGTTCGTCTGGGCTTGGACCTTCAGGGTGGTGTCTCATTCACTGTGGCCATGGAGACCAATGTGTTGAGCGCTGATCAGGATCAACAGGTGGTGCTTGAGCAGAGCATCGAGGTACTTCGCAAACGTGTCGATCAATTTGGTGTAGCCGAGCCCCTTCTGCAGACACGTGGTGACAATCAGATTCAAATCGACATGCCCGGTTTGTCTGAGCTGGACTATCAATCGGTGCGCGAAATCCTGACCCGTCCTGCTTATCTCGAATTTCGAATGGTTCATGAGCGGAGCCAGCAGTTGATTGACCGCGGGTTTCCTGTTCCCGGTTATGAAATACTTACTGAACGTCGCAGCAGTGAGACTCCGGGTGAACCCGATTCCTTGATCCCATATCTGGTCAAAATTAAACCAGAGCAAGGATTGACTGGAACGCACATTAGTTCGGCGGGTGTCTATCCTGATCCATTAACTGGTAAACCCGAAATTGATTTTGTCCTTACTTCGGAGGGAGCTGTCCTTTTTGCAGATGTCACTCGTCAGAATACAGGTCGGCAGATGGCCATTGTGCTTGATGGTGAATTAAAATCTGCTCCAAGGATCAATGGTCCCATCGAACAGGGACGCGGGCAAATTACGGGTGACTACGACATGCGGGAAGCCTTTGAGTTGGCCAATGTCCTTGAAAATCCACTTGAAGCTCCTGTGCGGATTGTTGAAGAAAATTCCACCGGTCCTACTCTAGGGCGTGATTCGATTGAAAAGGGGGTTCGAGCGTCGCTCTACGGTTTGATCGCCGTTGCTATTTTCATGGCGCTTTATTATTGGTGGGCTGGCTTGATTGCCAATTTCGCCCTCCTCCTGAACATCATTCTCCTTTTGGGCGTGCTTTGTATGATTGATGCCACGCTGACCTTGCCTGGTATCGCAGGTATTGTCCTGACTGTGGGGATGGCAGTCGATGCGAATGTGTTGATTTTCGAACGTATCCGTGAGGAATTATCGCTGAAGAAATCCATAAAGGGAGCCATTGAATCAGGGTATGGCAAGGCTTTCAGTACCATTTTTGACGCGAACGTCACGACCTTGATTGCCTCCATTATCCTGATCAACATGGGTAAAGGTCCAGTGAAGGGTTTTGGTGTCACGCTGACGATTGGTATCGTGGCAAGTATGTTCACCGCGTTGTTTGTGACACGTCTCGTCTTTGAGGCATTCCTTGTAAAAGGAAATATGAAGGATGTTAAAATGCGGAGACTGCCTTTTCTGCACAACAACAATTTCGATTTCATGCGCCATTGGAAGGTCATGTTCGGTATATCCTGGCTCATCATTGCGTTAGGCTGTGGTGGCGGCATGATGTATCGGGGTGGTGATGTTTTTGGTGTGGACTTCTCAGGCGGTGACAGCATGTCATACAGTTTTGAAGAAAAGGTGCCTGTTGATGATGTTCGAACCTCCGTTGCTGGACTCGATATTGGCGAAGTAAAAATCACCTACCAGAGTGATATTGCGGATGGCGATGAAACCCTGGAATTGACAACGGCTTTTGATCAAGGTGAAAAGGTTACTGCTTTACTGAAGGAACAATTTTCCAGTGCAGGATTCACATTGGAATCCACCAGTCGTGTTGGTGGCTCCATCGGTAACGAAATTAAAAAGTCTGCGATTATTTCGCTGACGCTGGCCTTGTTTGGTATTCTGTTCTACGTGGCTCTGAGATATGAATTCTCATTTGCTATCGGTGCCGTCCTTGCCGTTCTTCACGATATCCTGATGACTTTGGGGCTCTTCTTTGTGAGTGGTCGAGAATTAAATGCACCAATGGTTGCAGCCATCCTGACCATCATTGGTTTCTCGATTAATGACACCATCGTTATCTTCGACCGTATTCGTGAAGACTTGAAATTGGGTGTCAAAGGTTCATTCAAGGATGTCATGAACAAGGCAATCAACGAAACCTTGAGTCGAACGATCATTACTTCAGGTACGACGTTATTCGCAGCTTTATCACTCTTCATCTTTGGAGGAACAGTGATCAATGACTTCGCGTTTACTTTCGTGGTGGGTATCATTACCGGGACTTACTCGAGTATCTATATTGCTGCATCCATCGTGCTGTGGTACACCAAGGGTCAAAAACCCAAGTTGATGACATCGGATGTCAATGAAGATATAACGGTTCATACGGCGGAGGCATAAGCAACTGTAGGTAATGCTTGCAGTAGAGCTTATTCAGCCTTGGCATTGGGCGGGTTTTATCATTGGCGTCTGCTTTTTTCTTGCCCTTGATCTAGGGTTGCTTCACCGGGAAGCTAGAGAGATCCGCATGCGGGAGGCTGTCGCTTGGACCGCATGCTGGTTCATTCTGGCGATGATGTTTGCGGTGGGGCTTCTCCGTTGGCAAAATCAGGAAGCCGCAGGGGAATTTGTCACAGGCTACATCGTCGAACTGGCGCTTTCGATGGATAATGTCTTCGTCATCGCGATGATATTCTCTTACTTCGGCGTGCCGAGGCGCCTTCAGCACAGGGTGCTGTTCTGGGGGATTCTGGGAGCCATGGTCATGAGAGGTGTCATGATCTGGTTGGGTGTCGAATTGGTCGAACGATTCAATTGGATACTCTACATTCTAGGCGCCTTCCTTATATTTACCGGTATTAAAATGTCCGTTGGTGGTGAGGAGGAGGTGCATCCTGAGCGAAACCCTTTTATAAAACTTACCCGAAGGTTTTTTCCAGTCACCAACTTCTACGATGGGCAGCAGTTCACGACGCATAAACCGGGGTATTTTGCTCTTACCCCGCTAGCTCTGGTATTGATGATGGTTGAGACAACCGATTTGATTTTCGCCGTTGATTCCATCCCTGCAATATTCGGGGTCACCCAGAAACCATTTATTATTTTCACCTCAAATGTGTTCGCGATACTAGGATTGAGATCTCTTTATTTTCTCCTTGCTGGTGCCATGTCTTATTTTACCTACCTTAAATTCGGGCTTTCCTTGGTCCTGATATTTATTGGATTGAAAATGCTGGTCGTCGTCTTCGGCTATCACATTGATACGCTTCTTTCTCTCATCATTGTTGCCGGCATCATTTTTACATCGGTAATGAGCTCGTTGGTGCTCAGTCAGCTTCGAGATGAAAAAGACGCCTCCAAGGAATAAGAAGCCAGATTTTGGAAGACAACGCAGCGGCAGCGTGGGATAATGCGATTGTAGATGAATTCTGTCCCTCTATCGAAAACCATTAAGGCCCTGTTGGATGACCTGCCCGAGGGCCAAAAGATCACTGTCAATTGGATGATTTCCAACACCGGCGGTCGTGGGATTTATCTGGTCTTTATTTGGCTTTCGCTACCTTTTGTTGTGCCTGTGTCCCTTCCGGGCTTCAGCGTGGTTGTTGGGTTGGTGTTTTTATGTCTTTGCTGGTCCATGTTGCGTGGTGATGTCGGGCGTTTGCCTCGGGTTATTGGAGACCGTCCTTTGCCATTAAATCGTGAATCCCGATTCTACCGGGCCAGCATGCGATTCCTTGTTTGGTTGGAGCGTTGGATAAAGCCCCGAAAGACCGAGTGGATTCATTGGCGATTGGTTTCCACTTTGAATACCTTGCTGCTGGCTTTTCTGGCCTTCCTGCTTGTGTGCCCAGTTCCAGGGCTGATACCCTTTACCAATTCCCTTCCAACTTATTCCATTATTGCTATTGCTGCTGGGATGATGGAAGAGGACGGGGTGTGCATGTCTCTTGGATATATTTTGTTTTTAGCAACATGCGTTTATTTTCTTTTGATCGTAGGGAGCATTATTGCGTTGTTGAATCGGTATTATGAAGATATCCTTTTTTGGCTGCAGCTTTTGATATGAATTACCGTTGGTCCATAGCTCCAATACAGGATCTACAGGTCAAACGCCTTTCTGAGGAGTTTGATCTTTCTCCGCTATTGGCCCAGTGTCTGTTGAATCGGGGGCATGATGATTTTGAAAATGTCGATCAATTCCTGCGCCCGAAACTCAAGAATCTTTCTGACCCTTTCACCCTTCCCAACATCGAGCGCGCTGTCGAGCGGCTCTTGGCTGCACGTGAATCAGGCGAAAAAGTTGTGGTCTTTGGTGATTATGATGTCGATGGAGTGACATCAACTGCATTGATCATTGAGGTGCTCAGGGAATTGGGTTGGAAAATTGATTATTATTTGCCTCACCGCTTGGAAGAAGGTTATGGCCTTAGTCAGGACGGAGTCGAAAACTGCCTCAAGAAAGTTAAGCCTGACTTAATTCTTGCTGTCGATTGCGGCTCGACTGCGGTGGACACGATCCGCTGGTTAAAAGACCGTGGCATGGATGTGATTGTGTTGGATCATCATCAAGTCACAGATCCCGAACCAGAGGCTTATGCCTTGGTGAATCCACAGCTAAAAGGAGGCCCTTTATGTGAATTATGCAGCGTTGGACTGGCCTTCAAACTAGCCCATGCCGTCATCAAGGCCTGCCGGGAATTAAATCAACCTCCTTCCGTGCACGACTATGACATGCGTCCTCTGCTTGATTTGGTTGCTCTGGGCACGGTAGCAGATCTGGTGCCGTTGAAAGGGGAGAACCGAGTGATGGTGACTGCCGGGCTCAAACGACTGAATCAGACACGAAGAGCGGGTTTACTTGCCTTGATGGAGATAGCACAGGTGCGTGACGAGGTGGGTGTTTTTGAAATCAGTTTTCAACTGAGTCCACGCATCAATGCAGCAGGCCGCCTTGTGAATGCAGATACGGCATTACGGCTCATGCTCAGCGATAATCTTGAGGAAGCACGTCAATTGGCTCAGGAACTCGACACCTATAACAAGGAGCGTCAAATGATTGAGAAAGGGATCGCCGACCAGGCAATTGGCGCGATTCGATCTCAATTTGATCCAGAGCGCGATTATGTGATTGTGCAGGGTGAAATGTATTGGCATATCGGTGTGGTAGGTATTGTGGCCTCCCGAGTCCTTCGGGAATTTTATCGGCCAACGATCATTCTGGGCGGTGAAGGCACGGAATGGCGCGGATCTGGACGAAGCGTCAGCGGGTTTGATCTCGCGGAAGCACTGAGAACGTGCGATGATTTACTGGTCCGCCACGGCGGTCATGCCATGGCCGCAGGTATGTCGATCGATCCCAAAAACCTTGAAGAGTTTCGGAAAAGGATCAATGCCTACGCTGAAAAGCAGATAAGCAAGGAATGTCTCAAGCCTATCATACACCTTGATGCGGATGTGCCTCTCGCTGAGCTAACCCTTGAACGAATGGAAGAGCTGGCTCGTTTGAATCCGTTTGGTGCTGGAAATTCCGCGCTGCAATTTGCAAGTCGCAGAGTCTCACTGCAAAGCCAGCCCCATCGCATGGGCAGAGATCAGCAGCACGTCAAGTTCTGGGTTTCCGATGGCCGATCCAGCTATGAAGTCCTGTGGTGGAATTGCGGTAAATCCAAACTGCCCTCGGGGTGTTTTGATATCGCTTATGCCCCACAAATCAATGACTACAATGGAAGACGCTCGGTTCAATTGAAGTTGCTTGACTGGCGACCTGCCAGCTGAGCTTTGGAGTTCTGAGACACGGGCTTCTCCTTTTGGGAGTCTTGCAGTTGTTGATCAAATACATCATATTTTCCTCATTGCGTACGCCCCATGAATGCCACCGATCCTATCCTTTTCTACAATCGTTACAGCGGGCAGTTGGAAACCGAAGCCGTGTATGGTGGCGGTTTTCTCAAATGGGCTTACGGAAACCCATTGGGCAGAGTTTCTGTGGAGTTACTTGTCAAACGTGCTTTTTTTTCCCACTTCTACGGTTGGTGGATGGACCGTCCTTCGACTGTTGCCAAAGTAAAACCTTTTGTGAAATCGTTCGGATTGGATGCTGAGGAGTTTGCCAAAAAGATGGACGAATTCACGTCCTTCAATGACTTCTTCAGCCGTGAATTAAAACCCGAAGCAAGACCCATTGCGGATGACAGGGATGCGGTTGTGTTTCCTGCTGATGGAAGGCACTTGGGCTTTCAGGATTTATCCAAGGTGCAGCATGTTTTTGTCAAAGGGCAGTCCTTTGATCTGGAAGCGCTGTTGGGAAATGTTGATCTTGCAAATCGGTATCGAAATGGATCTGCGGTTCTTTCACGATTGTGTCCCACGGATTATCATCGGTTTCATTTCTCCGTTCAGGGGAAAGCCGGCCAGACCAAACGGATCAATGGGGACCTTTATTCCGTCAATCCTATGGCATTGCGGCAGAATCTCAATTATCTGTGTGAAAACAAAAGAACGCTTACAAGCGTGCGAACTGATCGCTGTGGAGAAGTATTGATCATGGAAATAGGTGCGACGAATGTGGGGTCCATTCTACAGACATTTCAATCTGATGCTTCTCTTCAGCACAAAGGGCAGGAGAAAGGGTATTTTCGATTCGGAGGATCGGCCACGATGACCTTTTTCGAGCCAGGCGCCGTGAGCTTGGCAGAAGATCTACGCACTCATTCCGCCAACGGAATAGAACTGTATGCGCGCATGGGGGACTTGATGGGAACTGTCAGTTAAGTAATTGTTTTGAGGAAGCGCACATTGTGTTGATCTGGATTGTCTGGTGCACAGGTAGTGTGGTCTTTAGTTTGTGAACATATCATGAGATTCCGAGTGTTGATTTATTGGATAGCCTGCCTAGTCGGCTTTTCTTTTTCTCTGATCACAGTCACGGCGGCATCGGTTCCTGTGCAGCCATTGGGGGAGCAGATACGCAGACTGCATGGGACCATGCAATTCTTAGGGATTCCGCTATCCAGAGATGCTCAGGAAAAGCTTAATGGCGCGATTGAGCAGAGAGAGGTGGCCGCGATGGAATCGGTGTTGGATGCCTTGGTTTTATTCAAGGTCGAAATCAACCCTGAATCGCGTGTTAAAGTGAGCAGGGGAAATGCCACTCCCCGATTGAATCAAGGCGGTTACACCCCTTTTTTGGTTAAAGTGGTCAATCAAGCTACGGTTACCAGTCGTTTGAATGTGACTTCACCGCAGTCGGGGCAGGTTTTTGGAGGCATGACGCCCTTGTCGGCGCGTCGCATGCAACGAGAATCGCATCATGAATTGGCAGATCAATCAGGGGATGTCTCCCGGTTCTTGGATCTTAGTTTTTATGAATTGCCTCCAATGACCACCCACCTCAGTGGACTGGCTTTGGAATACAAGCTCCTGTGGATTTATGCTTCAAACATTGGATCCGTTGAGGCGACTATTGCTTTCGATGTTGGACAGGGTACGCAGGATATCGGTTTTCGAAGTGAGGTGCCGGTTCTTTTTGATATCAAGCCAGCGACCAAAGTCACATTGAACATCCTTGATTACGATCGCAAGCCCAGCACTGCTCGCTTGATATTTCGCGATACATCGGGTCACGTGTTTCCTCCTCAAGCAAAACGACTGGCACCGGATTTTTACTTTCAAGAGCAAATCTATCGCCATTCCGGTCAATCGATTGACATGCCACCTGGATCCTATCAACTGGAGGCATCGCGAGGTCCAGAATATCAAGTGATGAGCCAGCAGATTGAAATTCCGGAAGGTTCCTCTCATGCGTTGGATATTCAATTGGAGCGCTGGGTGAATCCTGCGCAATACGGGTTTTACAGTGGTGACCATCATATCCACGGTGCAGGTTGCGCTCACTATAACTCTCCCACACTGGGAGTGAGTCCCTCGGACATGTTTCTACAAGTGAAGGGGGAAGGGTTGAATGTAGGATGTGTTCTGACCTGGGGACCCTGCTTCGAATTTCAAAGGCAATTTTTCTCTGCGGATCCTCATCCTCTCAGTGATCCTTTGACCTTGCTGAAATATGATTTGGAAATCAGTGGCTTCGGATCGCAATCCATGGGGCACGTTTGCCTGCTCAATCTCAAAGATCAAACCTATCCCGGATCCTATGGAGGTAAGGATCGTGGATGGCCTACCTGGACCACGCCTGTTTTGAAATGGGCACAAATACAAGGTGGTGTCGTCGGATTCGCACATTCTGCCAGCGGATTGCAAATCGATCCCGATGCGGCATCCGCTCGCATGATGAAGCAGTTGGACCTGAATCAGGATCATCTACTTGTTTTTGAAGAAGCGGGCCAAGGATTGCTTCCAACAGGATTCAAAACGATTGATGAGGACCATGATCGTGTGCTCACCGAAAGCGAATTGCGACATGCCATGGATCTGCAAGCCGATCGACTTCCCAATTGGGTCGTTCCAGAAATGAGCGGTGTGGGGGCCATGGAGATATGTGTCAGTACCGCCCTGGGGGCCTGTGATTTTATCAGTGCCATGGATACGGCCAGGATACCCGAATGGAATATGTGGTATCATCTATTGAATTGCGGATTTCCTCTGAAGGTGAGTGGTGAAACAGATTTTCCATGCATGAGCGGGAGTCGAGTTGGGCAGGGGCGTGTTTACGTTCAGTTGGGAAGTGTTGATCATTTGGACTACGCAGACTGGTGCATGGGATTGAAGCTGGGTAGATCTTACGTTTCAGACGGATTTGCTCACGCACTGGAATTTTCAGTCAATGACATTGCCCCCGGCTTCGGAGATGTTCACATGTCCGGCCCAGCGACGGTGCGAATCCGCGCCAAGCTTGCCTTTGCCAGTGCGACGCCCTTGTCCGTCGCGCAAGGATTGATTTCGCCACCAGGTGGAGACCGTTTCACAGGGGACACGGTGACCTTTCATGGGCCTCCGCCCGACGGTGACCTGCAGGGGGGCAATCGTAAAGTAGAACTGGTGGTCAATGGCGTTTCACAGCATGCATGGGTGATACCTGCCGATGGGGCAGAGCATGAACGGGTATTTGAGGTGCCGATATCTCAAAGCAGTTGGGTGGCATTGAGGCAATTTCCTCAATTGCATACGAACCCGGTGAACGTGATCGTGCAGGACAGGCCCATCCGCGTCTCTCGTGAAAGCGCTTTATGGTGCGCAGAAACCATTCATCAACTCTGGCGAAATAGAAGTCATGCCATCAAGGAGGGGGAACGCATGGACGCCCGGAGAGCTTTCGATAAGGCCTTGTCCATCTATGATCGTATCGCTCAAGAATCTCCCGTCACCCGATAGCTCAATCCCGGTGCTGATCGAGGGGAGGGGGTTTCACCTTCATTGCAAGTGGGTTCAAGCCCCTGTTTGAAGGGGTTCCGTCAAAATTTCCATTGACAGTTTGCAGGTGACAGGGTCTTATTTTGCCTCATCCTTTCCTAGAAGGCGTGCCTCTTTACGGGCTGATTGCGTCTTTGAGGTGGTGCTTTCCGAGGAAAACCTCGGATTGAATTTTCGATGTCATGAGCAGGAAAAAAATCAATATTGCCATCATTGGATTGGGGTTTGGTGCTGAGTTCATTCCTATCTATCAGAACCATCCCAACGCCAACATGTACGCGATATGTCAGCGTAACAAGAAGAAGCTCAATGCCATCGGTGATGCCTTTGGTATCGAAAAACGCTACCAGAAGTACGAAGACGTGCTCAAGGATCCGGATGTGGACGCCGTTCACATCAACACGCCCATACCAGATCATGCCGCCCAATCCATTGCGGCCTTGAAAGCAGGCAAACATGTGGCATGCACCGTGCCGATGGCTACCTCTGCTGCTGATTGCAAAACGATTGTCAATCTTTGCAAGAAAACGGGATTGAAATACATGATGATGGAAACCGTGGTCTACGCACGGGAATTTCTTTTCGTCAAAGAGCTCTACGAGAAGGGGAAATTAGGGAAAGTACAGTTCTTACAGGCCAGTCATCAGCAGGACATGGATGGATGGCCCAATTACTGGCCGGGATTGCCTCCCATGCATTATGCGACCCATTGTGTTGGCCCCTGCATGGCATTGACCAATGACACGGCTGAATATGTCTCCTGCTTCGGTTCTGGAACCATTCGCAAGAACCTGATCAAGCATTACAATTCTCCTTTTGCCGTCGAAACCACTCATATCAAATTCAAGGACTCCGATTTGAGTGCGCGTATCCATCGCAGTTTGTTCGATACGGCCAGGCAGTATCGAGAAAGCTTTGATGTTTACGGAGATAAACAGGCTTTTGAATGGCCTTTGATCGAAGGGGAAGACCCTGTTTTACACACAGCCAAGAAGCCGGAACACAAAATCCCCAAACGAATCAAAGTCAAGGATTACGCCTCTCGATTGCCGAAGGGGATTCGTCCATTCACCACCAAGGGGGTGTACGATCTTGGCAAAAAGACCCACTTGAGCTTTACCCAGGGTGCGGGGCATGGGGGTTCACATCCGCATCTGGCGCACGAATTTGTCAGTGCCTTGATGGACGGAAGGGATCCATTTCCGAACGCTCGTCAGTCCGCAAACTGGACCTGTGTTGGTATTTGCGCTCACGAATCCGCCCTCAAGGGAGGCAAAATCGTCAAGTTACCCGCTTTTACGCAGTAAATTTTTAAATTAGAGATAGATCGTATCAATGCTAACAAATTGAACTATGAACATTAAACAAGATGGAATCGCGCCCAATTCAGCGCGTTTGTTGTGGGCCGGATTTATGGCGATTCTCGCTGCCGGCGTAGGTTTCGGTATCCGTGGTGGCATCCTTGCCAACTGGGGAGCCGAGTTTGGTTTCAACGCATCCCAGCTGGGAGTAATTGGCGGTGCCGGGTTTACCGGTTTCTGTTTTGGTATCATTATCGGTGGTGTGATCGTGGACAAAATTGGCTACGGAAAACTTGTGTTTGCCGCATTCGCTTTTCACGTTCTCTCCGCCTTTGTGACCTTTGCTGCCTCCTCTGGTCAGGAAGCACAAACCGCCTTTAAGTTTCTTTATTGGGGGACGTTCATATTCGCCTTTGCTAATGGCACGCTTGAGGCCGTGGCCAATCCTCTTGTATCCACATTGTTTCCAAAAAACAGAACCCATTACCTGAATATCCTGCACGCAAGTTGGCCAGCAGGAATGGTTGTAGGTGGACTGATTGGCTGGACCATGGGCGATTCCTTCTCATGGAAGGTTCAGTTGGGTCTCTTCCTGGTTCCGACTGCCATCTATGGTTTCATGTTCCTCGGACAGAGCATGCCCAAGTCGGAAGCCTCGCAAAAGGGTCTGAGTTTTGGGGAAATGTACAAGGATGTTGGCATTCTAGGCAGTATCGTCGTCTGCTTCGTTCTTTATCTCTTCTTTGTTGGTAGTCTAGGATTCAGCACGTTGTTGGCAGGAGCCCTGGCTATCTTATTGCTGGTATTATCCGGCTACGTCTCCAAGTTTTCAGTGGGCGCATGGCTTATCTTTGTGTTGTTCTTGACTCATGCCCTTGTCGGAGCCGTCGAGCTGGGAACTGATGGATGGATCCAGAACATTACAGGTAATATCCTCACACCTGCGGAAGGAAAAATCCTTTTCGTATTCACTTCTCTTGTGATGTTTGCCCTTCGATTCTGTGCCGACTTCATTGAAAAGAAATTAAAACTTTCTCCGATTGGCATATTGCTCGTGTGTTCTGTTCTGGCAATTGTTGGCCTGAATCTTGTAAGTGGAATCACAACTTTTGTAGGAGCGATGCTTGCACTCACTGTATATGCTCTCGGCAAAACATTTTTCTGGCCAACCATGCTGGCAGTCGTGGGTGATCGCTTCCCAAGGTCGGGTGCTGTCGCGATGAGCATCATGGGGGGGATTGGCATGATGAGTGCTGGTTTGATAGGTTCTCCCGGTCTTGGTTATGCGAAGGATCGTTTTGCAGGTGAGGCCTTGGAGACGGTCAATGCGGAGGCGTTTGCCGAATACAAATCTGAAACTGGCAGTAAGTTCTTATTTTTCGAAGAAGTGAATGGTTTAGATGGTGCCAAGCTGGGTGTAGTTCAGGGAAAACTTAGCGCAGCAAGGGCTGAATTAGCCGAAGCCGGTAACAAAGATCCTCAAGCTGCACTGGATAAGCTGACCGAAACAGAGCGACAGGTGCAAGCGGCCTTCATCAAAGGTGATCGTAAAACGCTGATGGCCGATGCAGCCATACCTGCAACCATGGCAATCATATACCTGCTCCTTCTATTTTACTTCAAGGCAATTGGAGGCTACAAACCTGTTGAAATTGCTTCCAATACTGGCGGAAGTGATGCTTAGCCACCGATAAGTAAGTGTAAACAATTCAAAAAAAGGCGGCCATAGGCCGCCTTTTTTCTTTTGAGTGACTGACTCAGAGTAATTCCTCATTGCTTCAGGACCCAATGGCTGACGCACCCCTCATGTGCCTGAGTCACTGTATGGGCGAAATCGGCGAGGTAACCACGGGTGTGTTGCGGTTGCTTCGATCTTGCGGTTGATGCACGCTGGCCTAATTCGGTATCCGATACCTCCAGGTGGATGCTTCCTTTCAATAGATCAAACTCAATCACATCACCATCCCTGACCAACCCGATGGGGCCACCCACCGCTGCCTCAGGTGAACAATGAACACCGATGGCACCGTGAGAGACGCCTGAAACGCGT
>Ga0233432_10000136_pt1 | contig 67090 bp, 65 predicted proteins | sample SI_122_August201_6_FD_179870 | JGI IMG/M metagenome (GOLD analysis project Ga0233432, IMG submission 179870) | Seawater microbial communities from Saanich Inlet, British Columbia, Canada - SI_122_August2016_10_MG | ecosystem: Environmental > Aquatic > Marine > Inlet | place: Canada: British... | reverse complement strand
CTAAATCTAGTGCGTCTACCAATTTCGCCATACCCGCAAACTATGTGGCAGCCCCGAAGAGCCGCCATATTCCGGAGCTCTCTAACAAAGCTCGCCCCAGGATGCGAGTGGAAAATGACAGTTTTGGGACGAATTTTCCCTATGACAAAAATTACAGTTGGGGCTGATCCATCAAAACCAGAAATCAGGTATCATGGGAGCTATAACAAAGACAGGCCCGCGTCATCATCCAGAGGGTCGCTTCCTTGCCGGATCGACAGCAAAATGCGAAACTCAGATATCGTCTTGGAGACCAAGAGCAAAGCAATGGGGCAAAGAAACCCTAAGATAGTGAAATAGGTCAGCGCGTTACACTATGGCTCAGCGCGCATGAGGTTTGGCGGGCCATGGGGGCGCTGTTTCACGAGGCCGGATTCATTTATGTGTAAAAAATGTGCAGCCTGATTAATTAATAGGCAAGATTGGCGATACCTGCGGCATTCCACCTCGATCCCAACAAAGAGCAATTGCCGGGCAAGACAAAAAGTGAAATTCCCGTCTTGCAATCAAACCAGCGGGTATCAAAATGAAAAAGATCGAAGCCATAATTAAGCCTTTTAAACTCGATGAAGTGAAAGAAGCGCTTCAGGACATCGGCGTGCAGGGTCTCTCTGTTGTAGAGGTCAAAGGATTCGGGCGTCAGAAAGGCCATACGGAACTTTACCGTGGTGCTGAATATGTCGTCGATTTTCTGCCGAAAGTAAAAATCGAAGTCGTCCTGGCCGACGACATGCTCGACAACGCAATCGAAGCCATTTGTACCGCAGCGAAAACCGACAAAATCGGCGATGGGAAAATTTTCGTGTCGACAGTTGAACAAGCCATCCGTATTCGCACCGGTGAAACCGGCGACGACGCTATCTAATAACGCCTCTAAAGGAGAGACAATCTATGAGCCAAGCTCTTTTATCGAAGATCGCCGATGAAGGCATCGAATATGTGGACATTCGCTTCACAGATCCGCGCGGAAAACTGCAGCACGTCACCGTCTGCGCTGACCAGGTCGATCAAGACTTTCTGGAAGAAGGCTTTATGTTCGACGGCTCGTCGATCGCCGGTTGGAAATCCATTGAAGAATCCGACATGAAATTGATGCCAGACGTAGACTCCGCCTATGTTGACCCATTTTATGCCGAGAAAACCATCTGCATTCACTGCACCGTGGTTGAGCCGGACACCGGCGAAAGCTATGCGCGTGACCCGCGCGGATGTGCACAGCGCGCAGAAGCCTATCTGATCTCCTCGGGCATCGGCGATGTGGCCTATATGGGTCCGGAAGCGGAATTCTTCCTGTTTGATGATGTTCGGTTTGAGAATAAAATCAATAAGGTGTCATACGAAGTTGATGCAGTTGATGCCTCGTGGAACACTGACAGCGACTATGAAGTTGGCAACATGGGCCACCGTCCCGGCATCAAAGGCGGCTATTTCCCTGTGAATCCGATTGATGACGCGCAAGACATCCGCAGCGAAATGCTATCGACGATGAAGCGGATGGGCATGAAAGTTGACAAGCATCACCACGAAGTTGCGAGCTGCCAACATGAGCTGGGCCTAATCTTCGGATCTTTGACCCACCAGGCCGATGAGTTGCAAAAATATAAATACGTCATTCACAATGTCGCCCATGCCTATGGCAAATCCGCGACATTCATGCCCAAGCCCATCGCAGGTGACAACGGCACCGGCATGCATGTGAACATGTCCATCTGGAAAGATGGCAAGCCTGTGTTTGCAGGCGACAAATATGCCGATCTTTCGGATGAGGCGCTGTATTTCATCGGCGGTATTTTGCAGCACGCAAAAGCCTTGAATGCCTTCACCAACCCATCAACCAACAGCTACAAGCGCCTGATTCCTGGCTTTGAAGCCCCTGTTCTGCGCGCCTATTCCGCACGAAACCGGTCTGGCTGCGTTCGGATCCCATGGGCCGAGTCGCCAAAAGCCAAGCGCGTTGAAGCTCGCTTCCCAGATCCGGCCGCGAACCCCTATCTGTGCTTTGCCGCTTTGTTGATGGCAGGTCTTGATGGCATCAAAAACAAAATTCACCCCGGTGAAGCATCTGACAAGGATCTCTATGACCTGCCGCCAGAAGAGCTGGCCGATATCCCAACTGTTTGTGGCTCCCTGCGCGAAGCGCTGGAGGCACTGCAAGCGGATATGGGCTTCTTGACTGCCGGCGGTGTGTTCACTGAAGATCAGATCGCAGGCTATATCGACCTGAAAATGGAAGAGGTTCTGCACTATGAGCACACACCTCACCCCGTTGAATTTGGCATGTACTATAGCTGCTAAACGCGTTTCACAGCAAACCAACAAAAAAGGCGTCCAGATTTGGGCGCCTTTTTTGCCTGAGCAGCTCAAGCGCTGGACTGGGCCGTTTTTTTGATCAAATAGGTATGAATTGAAAACAAGACCGCGCAAGTTTGCGGCAGACGCACAAGAGCTTGATGCTCCGAGCGAATATACGCGCCATGGCCATAATCCTCATCTGCGCTGCGCGGATCGGTTTCGCTGCGGGGCTGAAACAAATCAGGGCGCACATATTCCAGCACATTGAACCGCCACATGGGGCGTCCAGCTTTTATGCCATCAAACAAGCGCTGCACCCGTTTGGTCACATCCGCGTCATATTCCGCCACCGGCCGATGTACCGCACTCAACGGGCGACCTATTTTTTCGCGCAACGTCCAGCTGGCCGGGAAACACATCACGGCGGCGGTCAAGACATGCTCGCCACCACGCTTTTCATGCAGGCAAAGGTCTTCTTGCACCAAACGCGCCGCGGTGAGAAGCGGATCGCCAGCCAGCGGCACGCGCACCCCATCCGGGCGCTGCACCATCGTGGCTTCGACGCGATATGAGGGGCGGCGGCGCAATTGCGCTAAGATCTCATCCAGGACCTCCTGTTTTGCCTCAGCAGAGGCGCCGGCGTCGGCAAATACCTTGTCTGGCATATCCTGCAAAAGCCGGTCCCGCTCAGCCAGTTGGGCTGCATAGGCCTCATCTTCAATCAGCCAACCATCCTCCGCCAGAGGCAACATTCCCGGTAACTTCTTATGTTCCGACACATCATAGGGAATCTTTTGTTGTAAAATTTCTGGCATAAAATCCGCCTCGCTTGCGGGAATTGTGAAAACAGATGTCGCAAACAAACCTGACACAGGCAGGATGCGAACGCAATCTTGCGCATGAAGGGAGCGTTTTAATGATCGAACCATTCCGCGAGAACCGCAAGATTGACCCCAGCCGCGGCGCAATGACCGGCGACAACACCCCCAATGATATGGATCGCGTAGAGATTGGTCCAACGAAACTGGCGTTTGACGAATGGGCGCGCGCCGGGCTTGAGCTGCCTGATTTGCAACAGATACGCCGTTTTCGGCACAACCGGCTGGTGCAAGGGATCACGGCCCGCGACTATGGGGCCTTGGTGGTTTTTGACCCGCTCAATATCCGTTATGCCAGTGACAGCACAAATATGCAGCTCTGGAACACCCATAACCCATTTCGTGCACTGATCGTCTGTGCCGATGGCTATATGGTCATGTGGGACTACAAAAATTCGCCCTTTCTTTCGCAATTCAATCCGCTGGTGCGCGAACAGCGTTCCGGAGCAGATTTCTTCTATTTTGACCGCGGGGATATGGCCCATTTGGCAGCAGAAGCCTTTGCCGGTGAAGTCTATGATCTGGTTCGCAGCCATGGCGGCGGCAATATGCGCCTGGCGGTTGATAAAATCATGATGGTCGGGCTCAGAGCGCTGGAATCCAAAGGGTTTGAAGTGTTTGAGGGCGAAGAGCTGACAGAGAAGGCCCGGGTGATCAAAGGGCCAGATGAGATCAAAGCGATGCGCTGCGCCAGCCATGCCTGCGAGACCGCCGTGCGCGCAATGGAAGAGGCCGCGCGTGCTGGGGTGCCCGGCGGGCAGATGAGCGAAGATGACATTTGGGCCGTGCTTCATGCAGAAAATATTCGGCGCGGCGGCGAGTGGATTGAAACACGCCTTTTGGCCTCTGGTCCCCGCACCAACCCTTGGTTTCAAGAATGCGGACCACGGATCGTGCAAAACAATGAGATCATCAGCTTTGATACCGATCTTATCGGCAGCTATGGCATCTGCGTGGATATCTCCCGCAGCTGGTGGATTGGCGATCAAGCCCCCCGCCCCGATATGGTCGCGGCCATGCAACACGCCCATGAGCATATTCAAAGTAATATGAGCATGCTGGCCCCAGGCGTTTCAATGCGCAGCCTTTCGGAAAATTGCCACCGCCTTGACGATCAATATCAAGCACAGAAATACGGCTGTTTGATGCATGGCGTCGGCCTGTGCGATGAATGGCCCTTGATTGCCTATCCCGATCATCTGGTCGATGGCGCGTTTGAATATGAGTTGGAAGCGGGCATGGTATTATGTGTGGAGGCTCTGGTCTCGCCCGAGGGCGGAGATTTCTCCATCAAGTTGGAAGATCAGGTTTTGATCACCGACGATGGGTTTGAAAATCTGACCACCTATCCATTCGATCCGGCACTGATGGGGGCGCAGGCTTAGAGCAAAAGCCCGCCTGCCAAAAGAAAAGGGCGCCGCCGAAGCCGCGCCCTTCTATGACTGAACGTCAAAACCCGTTACTTGCGCGCGCGGCCCACCAGGCTCCAAAGCGCTGGCAACAAGAGCGCCGCGAGGGCCAATTTCACCACATCGCCCAACAAGAATGGCGTCAAACCCCAGGACAAAATAGGCGCTTCCAGGCCGTAAAGCACGGTCAACCAAATCAGGCCAGGCACATAGATCAGCGCATTGCCGAGCACCAAAGCCAGAGCCATTTTGCCCCGCGCCCGGTCCCAACCCTTGTGCGCCAAAGCACCTAGGGCCACGACGGCGAGAACATAACCCACCAAGTAACCGCCCGTGCTGCCCATCATATAGCTGAGACCAGAGACCTCTGCGCTGGAGCCGGCAAAAACGTCAAAGCCCAATGCGCCGATCATCATATAGCCCAAAATCGTTGCCAGACCCAAACGTGTGCCATAGGCCGCACCAATGCTCAAAACAGCAAAAGTGCCCATGGTCATTGGAACTGGGAACATTGGGATCTTGATTTTCGCGGCGAGGACCAAAGCGGCGATGCCTGCTGCGACCAAAACCAATTGCTTCACCCGCAGCGCTAGGCCGGTTTGCGGAAAAATAGCCTCTGCCAGTGTCAAAGATGGGGTCTGTGTGGTCATGTTAAATTTCCTTTTGTTTCGCAGTTATGACTTAGCCTTTGTCACCAACCCTTCGCAAGGCCTCATCTGTGCGTTTTGCGGTAACAGGAGCGCATATCATAGCTCTTGCGCGGTCCGGTCACCTGCCAATCGGCCGTCCAATCCGGCCAGCGCGCAAAATCATAAGTCACATGATATTCATCCGGTGGGCAAAGATGATGCGCCGTCGGGTTGCTTTGGGCCAAATCAATGTGGTGGAAAAATCTATCATCCTCAAAGAAGACATCAATGCCACCGGCCGCACCGGGCTGCCAGCGATAGCGCCGGCTGCTGGCAAGAGCTGGGCTATGGGCCAAAATCAGCTGCCCCGTTTCATGATACCAGCCGTCTGCAATGCGGCACTGGCCCTTGAATTGCACCGGAGTATCTTGATGGTGATCGCGGATTTGCCGAGTTATATCCCAGCTGTGACCCATAAAATCATCAAGGCTAAATGGCAGTTTTGGCAGGGGTGCAGCGCTCTTGGATGTCATAGCCTTCCCTAGCAGGTCTTGCGGTGCAATCAAACCCGGCGGCTGCGCTTGAACCCACGCGCGCGGCAGTCTAAGAGGCAGCCACACGCTCCCAACTCACGAGGCCATGATCCTATGATCGAACGTTACTCCCGCCCTGAAATGGTTGATATCTGGTCACCCAAAACGAAATTCCGCATCTGGTATGAAATCGAAGCACATGCCTGCGATGCACAGGCCAAATTGGGCGTGATTCCGCAGGCCAATGCCGATGCGGTTTGGACAGCAAAAGATGTAGAGTTCGACGTGGCGAAAATTGATGCCATTGAAGCGGTCACAAAACACGACGTCATCGCCTTTTTGACCCATCTGTCCGATATTATCGGCGGGGATGTGGCGCGCTTTGTACATCAAGGCATGACCAGCTCCGACGTTTTGGACACCACATTGAACGTGCAGCTCACCCGCGCTGCCGATATTCTGATTGCGGATATTGAATCTCTGCTGGCCGCCCTCAAGCGCCGCGCGCTGGAGCATAAAGACACCGTTCGAATTGGCCGCAGCCATGGCATCCACGCCGAACCTGTGACCATGGGGCTGACCTTCGCACGGTTTTATGCAGAAATGGATCGCAACCTAGAGCGTATGCGCCGGGCCCGTGATGAGATCGCCACCGGCGCGATTTCCGGCGCGGTTGGCACATTTGCCAATATTGACCCTTCCGTCGAAGAACATGTCTGCGCGCAATTGGGGCTGAAACCAGAACCCATCAGCACGCAAGTCATCCCGCGCGACCGTCACGCAGCCTTCTTTGCCACGCTCGGCGTTGTTGCAAGCTCTATTGAGAATATCGCCATTGAAATTCGCCATATGCAGCGCACCGAAGTTTTGGAGGCCGAAGAATTTTTCTCCAAGGGGCAAAAAGGCAGCTCCGCCATGCCGCATAAGCGCAATCCGGTTTTAACCGAGAACCTCACCGGTTTGGCGCGCATTGTGCGGATGGCCGTGGTGCCGGCGATGGAAAACGTGGCCCTGTGGCATGAGCGGGATATCTCGCACAGCTCTGTCGAGCGGGCCATCGGACCCGATGCCACCATCACCCTTGATTTTGCCCTGGCCCGCCTGACCGGTGTGGTTGATAAATTGGTCATCTATCCGGACAATATGATCGCAAATATGAATAAGTTTCGCGGATTGGTACATTCTCAGCGGGTCTTGCTGGCGCTGACGCAAAAAGGTGTGAGCCGTGAAGACAGTTACCGCCTGGTGCAACGCAATGCGATGCGGGTCTGGGAACAAGGTGCAGATTTCTTGACAGAATTGAAGGCCGATCCAGAAGTCACGGCTGCCATGTCTGTGGAAGAAATCGAAGATAAATTCGATCTTGGCTACCACACGAAACATGTGGACACGATTTTCGCCCGCGTCTTCGGCGCTTAAACCGAAAGCCCCCTGCGCCCAGGTGAGCCTGGGGGGCATTTCCAACGCTGGACAAAGCGGAACCACGCGCCTATTTTCGCGGCATGACAGAATTTTTTGGAAAGCGCTGGCATGATATGGGCGGAGATCCTGCCGGGCCTATCAATCCAGACGAACATGATTTTGCCCTTTGGGAAAAAAGAGTAGACGCTTTGATGGTGCTCACCTCTGCCGCCGGGCTGATGACCACCGACAGCCTGCGCCGCGTATTGGAAGATATGGGCCCAGATGCTTATGAAACCATGACATATTATGAACGTTGGATCGCATCCGTCGCGCAAAATATGGTGGAAGCCGGTGCTGTGACCACAGAAGAATTGGGCGCGAAAATGGCCGAAGTGCGCGCCCGAGGCACAACCTATGGCGCGGCCTCATGAAAGTGCGCGTCAAATCCCATTGGCCGCCAGGCCATATCCGCACGCCGGCCTATCTGCGCGGTAAAATCGGGCAAATTGAACGGCGCATTGGCCTATTTAACAATCCCGAAGACAGCGCCTACCGCCAGGACGGTCCGCAGCGTGAGCTGGTCCGCGTTCGCTTTAATATGGCAGACATATGGGGCGCGCGTGCCGAGCGAGGTGAGGATGTGATTGAAGCGGAAATTTATGCCCATTGGTTGGAGCCTGTTTAATGCCCCATGATCACCACGACCATAGCCATGAAGGTCTGTCCCCCTCGGGCCATCCCTATCGCGCTGATAACGACACGGACCTCAGCTATTGGCAGGTGATGGAAATAGCCTTGCGCGAATTGCTCATCGAAAAAGGGCATCTGAGTGCTGCGCAAATCCACGCGCAGATCAACGCAATGGACAGCCGCAGCCCCGCCAATGGCGCGCGCGTTGTGGCCCGGGCTTGGGTGGATCCTGAATTCAAGGCCGCCTTGCTGGCCGATGCAGGTGAGGCCAGTCGCGCCATGGGATTTGACATTGGCCCGATGCATTTGATCGCACTGGAAAATACCGACAAGGTTCATAACGTTGTGGTGTGCACACTCTGCTCTTGCTATCCGCGCAACCTGCTGGGCCTGCCGCCGGACTGGTATAAATCACGGGCCTATCGGTCTCGAACTGTGATTGAACCGCGCAAAGTTTTGTCAGAATTTGGCCTAAATCTTCCCGAGCAGATGCAAGTGCGGGTGCATGACAGCACCGCAGATATGCGCTACATCGTGATACCAGCCCAGCCAGAGGACAGTTTTGGCCTCTGTGAAGAGGCGCTCGCCGCTTGGGTGACGCGCGACAGTATGATCGGCGTCGGCCTCCCGTCAGCGCCGCAATGAACCTAACTGCCGCGCAAAAAGGTGCTGCGCTTATGGTCGCCGGGGTGTTCTGCATGGCCTCAATGGATGTCATGACCAAAATCTTAGGCCATAGTATTCCAGTGGCGCAAATCGTCTGGCTGCGCTTTGTCTCACAGGCCCTCTTGGTTGGTGCAGGGTTGCTGATTGCCCGGCGTCCAGTTTTCACCAGCGCGCATCTCAAACTGCATATGCTTCGCGGATTGGCCACGACCTTCAGCAGCTATATGTTTTTTATGGGTATCCTCTATTTGCCGCTGGCCGATGCCACAGCTTTGATCCAACTTGGTCCGGTGATGGTGACATTGGGCGCGGTTCTGGTTTTGGGCGAAACAATCGGTCGCCGCCGCATTCTGGGGATAGCCGCCGCCTTTCTTGGGGCGATGCTTATCATCCGGCCGGGATCCTCTGTCATGTCACCGGCCTCCGCATTCCCTATGCTGGGCGCGATCGGTTTCACAGTCTATGCGCTGGCAACGCGTTTTGTGCGCAGCGATGGGCCTTGGACCGCATTGTTCTTACAAGGCGTCTTTGGCATGCTGTTCTCCTCGCTGCTGGTGCCATTCTTTTGGCAGCCCATTGCCCTGGCCGAGGTGCCTGTGGTGGCGGCTCTGGTCGGGTTTGGCATTTTGGGCCATTTGCTGATGATCCGCGCCTTCGCCGCAGCCCCAGCCAGCGATATCGCGCCCTATGGCTACGCCGGGCTGCTTTTTGCCGTGATCTTCGGACTGTTGCTTTTCGACGAGATACCAGATGGCTTCACCCTCATTGGCGCGCTTGTTATTGTAAGTGCTGGAATATATGTGTGGTATCGTGAAAGGCTCATCCAAGCTCAGGACGACAATGGCTAAAACCGGCAAACCGCGCGGAACACTGCGCCAAAAGCTCGAATATCTGGCCATTATGGCCTTTTTCGGCGCGATGTGGCTGGTGCCCTACAGGCTGCGCAATCGCTGCGTTGGCGCCTGCCTGCGCGGTTTTTTGGGCCGCATTCTCGGGTATCGCAAGCGGGTGATGGATAATCTCGAGCTGATTTACCCCGATATCCCGCAAATGCGAAAATTGCAGATTGCCAATCAGGTGCTCGACAATGCCGGCCGCACCTTCACGGAAAATATGTTTCCAGAGCAGTTTCAAGCACAAGATCCTGACATAAAGCTGCATGGCGCTGGCCTTGAGGCTGTGCTGCAGGCCCATAAAGAGGGCCGCCCGATCATGTTTTACTCCGGACATTTTGGCAATCATGAAGCCTTCCGCGCCGCGCTTTTCAAACACGGGCTCAAGGTGGGCGGCATGGTGCGGCGCATGGCTAATCCCTATTTTGATGTGCAATATAAGCGCATGCTGGACATCAACGGACGCGGTGGCCCGGTCTTTGAAGCCGACAAACACGGCACTTTGGCGATGTTGAAATCCCTTAAGACCGGCACAGCGCTTGTTTTATTGCTCGACTTGGCGGTCGGACATGGCATTGCGGTGAATTTCATGGGGCGCCGAGTTTATTGCTCGGTGACAGCGGCGAGTTTCGCACTGAAGACCAAAGCGCTGTTTGTGCCCTATTTCTCAATGCGCAATCGCGATGGGGAAAGTTTTAGCGTCGAGATCGGCACCCCCATTGAGCACAGCGATGCACAGACAATGACGCGCGAGGCAACAAAATCGCTGGAAGAGCGGGTGCATGCCGATCCGGGGAATTGGTTTTGGATCCACCGGCGCTGGAAATATTGCCCGCCTACAGATTAAGCCCCCAAAGGGCTCCTGCCAGATGCGCCGTTAATTTACCCAATCGGCGACGACAATCTCACCATTGTCTTGATATTGTACCAAAACAACATAGCGACCCGGCCCCAGCACCCCAGTTTCAAACGTGGTGGGCCAGAGGCCATCCCAGAGGCCTAAGTTGTGCCATTCAGTCACAATGTTGGCATAATCCACCTGACGCCCTGCATTCTCCCCACTATGAATATCGACCGTCTGCAAAGGTGAAACGCCCACAAGATGGACATCATAAGGACCAGCGTAATAGGCGTTTTGCAAAGTTATTTCATAAGAAGACCCCATCCGCCGAATGGAAAGCTCTGCGCCCGGGGGCAATTGCGCGTATTTCTGGATCACAGAGGCAACCTCCGCGCGTTGGCCGCCAAAAGAGCTTTCGACCCCATTGATGATGAATTGTGGCGTGTAAATCATCCGCTCGTCCAACGCCCGCGCATAGGCTTTTTGACGCTCGGTAAAAGCGGGATGCGCAAAGCCATCTGCCCAGCCGATATAGTCCCAATAATCCACATGCCATCCCAGTGCGATGATATCCCTCTGCTGGGCGAGCTCCACCAAATATTCATCCGCCGGTGGACAGGAAGAGCAGCCCTGGGAGGAGAACAGCTCAACCACCACCGGCGCATTCTGCCCATAGCCGAAATTGGGGACAATCAGCATGAAGAGGCAAAGGATCTGTGAAGCGATGAGGCGCAAAAGAGTCGGTTCCTTAGTCATTTTTCATCAGCATAGAGCATCAAATTGTAACTGGCCAATCAATCAATCGTGCGCAGATGTTACAAAAATCCGTTCTTGGTATACAAATGTATGCGAAAGCTCTTGATCCGCAAGTGCCAGAGCTGATAAGAGGCCTCAACATCCTTTCAATCCTGGAGATATTCATGACCGTAGTTGTTGGGCAGGACACTGCTAAAACACGCCGCACTCTAAATGTGGGCAGCAAAAGCATCGCATATTATTCTATTCCCGCCGCTCAGGCCGCTGGTTTGGGCGATTTCTCGCGCCTCCCCGCCGCCCTGAAAGTGGTGTTGGAAAATATGCTGCGGTTCGAAGACGGAAAGACTGTATCTGTTGATGATATCAAAGCCTTTGCCGAATGGGGCGCAAAGGGCGGAAAAAATCCGCGAGAAATTGCCTATCGCCCGGCCCGCGTTTTGATGCAGGATTTTACCGGCGTGCCGGCAGTGGTTGATCTGGCCGCAATGCGTGATGGAATTGTTGCGCTTGGCGGGGATCCGGAAAAGATCAACCCGCTGAACCCGGTGGATCTGGTGATTGATCATTCGGTCATGATTGATGAATTTGGCACCCCCCGCGCCTTTCAAATGAATGTTGATCGGGAATATGAGCGCAATATGGAGCGCTATACTTTCCTTAAATGGGGTCAATCGGCCTTTAACAACTTCCGCGTTGTCCCACCCGGCACTGGCATCTGCCACCAGGTGAATCTTGAATACCTATCCCAAACAGTTTGGACCGACCAAGACCAAAACGGTCAAGAGGTTGCCTATCCTGACACTTTGGTCGGCACCGACAGCCACACCACTATGGTCAATGGCGCTGCGGTTCTCGGTTGGGGTGTGGGCGGCATTGAAGCCGAAGCGGCCATGCTGGGCCAGCCGATCTCCATGCTGATACCAGAAGTTGTCGGCTTTGAGCTGACTGGGGCGATGATGGAAGGCACCACAGGCACCGATTTGGTCCTCAAAGTGGTGGAAATGCTGCGCGCACGCGGTGTTGTGGGTAAATTCGTGGAATTTTATGGCGCAGGCCTCGACAATTTGCCCCTCGCAGATCGCGCAACCATCGCCAATATGGCCCCGGAATACGGCGCGACCTGCGGCTTTTTCCCAATTGATGACGAAACCATCCGCTATCTGCATGCCACAGGCCGCGATGAAGATCGTGTGGCCTTGGTGGAGGCCTATGCGAAAGAAAATGGCTTCTGGCGCGATGCGGATTATGCGCCGATCTATACCGACACGTTGCATCTGGATATGGGCACGATCGTGCCTGCGATATCCGGCCCCAAACGTCCTCAGGACTTTGTCGCCCTGACCGAGGGTCAAAATGCCTTCCGCCGCGAAATGGAAGAAACGTTCAAGCGCCCCATGGGCAAGGAAATTCCAGTCTCCGGCACAGATTACACCATGGAATCAGGCAAGGTTGTGATCGCGTCGATCACCTCCTGCACCAATACGTCAAATCCCTATGTGATGATTGGCGCGGGTTTGGTTGCGCGCAAGGCAGCAGCTTTGGGGATGGACAGTAAACCTTGGGTGAAAACCTCCCTCGCCCCGGGCTCGCAAGTGGTATCGGCCTATCTCGAAGCGGCAGATCTGCAAAAAGATCTGGATGCCGTTGGCTTTAACCTTGTGGGCTATGGCTGCACCACCTGCATCGGCAATTCCGGCCCGCTCCAAGCCGAAATCTCCGCGGCCATTGCAGAGGGCGATCTCGTCGCCACTGCTGTGCTCTCGGGCAACAGAAACTTTGAAGGGCGCATCTCACCTGACGTGCGCGCCAACTATCTGGCCTCGCCGCCCCTGGTGGTGGCCTATGCTCTGGCTGGTACATTGGATATCAACTTGGCCACAGATGTGATTGGCCAAGACCGCGACGGCAATGATGTCTACCTCAAAGATATCTGGCCCACCACGCAAGAGGTAGCCGAAATGGTGGAGGCGACCGTAACGCGCGAGGCCTTCCTGTCCAAATACGCCGATGTGTTCAAGGGCGATGAGAAATGGCAGGCAGTGGATGTGACCAACCAAAAAACCTATGATTGGCCAGCCTCCTCGACATATGTGCAAAACCCGCCCTATTTCCAAGGCATTACTATGGAAACCCACAAGATCACTAATCTTGAAAATGCCAAGGTTATGGCGATTTTGGGCGATATGATCACAACAGACCATATCTCACCGGCCGGCTCTTTCAAAGACACCACCCCTGCTGGTAAATATCTCACCGACCGCCAGGTCAGCCCGCGGGAGTTCAACTCCTATGGCTCGCGCCGCGGCAATCACGAGGTGATGATGCGTGGCACCTTCGCCAATATCCGCATCAAGAATGAAATGCTGGACGGGGTCGAAGGTGGCTATACACTGGGTCCAGACGGCAACCAAACCTCGATTTATGATGCGGCGATGGCCTACCAAGAACAAGGCACCCCATTGGTGATCTTTGGTGGCGAACAATATGGCGCCGGCTCCAGCCGGGATTGGGCGGCCAAAGGCACGGCGCTTTTGGGGGTTAAAGCTGTGATTGCGGAAAGCTTTGAGCGCATTCATCGCTCAAACTTGGTTGGCATGGGCGTTATTCCTTTTGAGTTCACAGGCGGGGACAGCCGTAAGAGCCTGGGGCTCAAAGGCGATGAAACGGTCTCAATCCGCGACCTCGAAGGGGTCAAGCCTCTGCAAAACGTGCCCGCAGAAATTACCATGGGCGACGGCTCTGTAAAATCCATCACCCTAAAGTGCCGGATTGATACGGAAGTTGAGATTGATTACATCGAAAATGGCGGTGTGCTGCACTATGTGCTGCGCAACCTGGCCCAGGCTGCATAAGCCAGCGTATCTAAAAGAAAAAGGCCTCGGAAACCCGGGGCCTTTTTTTGCGCTCAAGCGCCAGATGCATCAAACAAGTTATCTTTATTAGAACGCCAACCCCGCCTCCGCCAGCGCGGGCAAGACCCGCGTTTGCAAATTGCGTTCCGTCAGCGGGCCGGTCACGCGCAGAATAACGGTCCCATCGGGCCCCAAAACAAATGTCTCAGGAAGACCATAAACACCCCAATCCAGCGCCATTTTCGCCTGTGGATCAGCACCAGCCAAGGCGTAAGGATTGCCCAGCTCCGCTAAAAAGGCCCGCGCTTTGGCAGGATTGTCTTTATAATTGGCCCCATAGACCGGAATGCCGCGATCGGCAAAATCCATCAAGGTGGGATGTTCGGCCCGGCATGGGGCGCACCAGCTGGCCCAAAAATTAACCAATTTCACCCCGCCGGTGGTCAAATCCGCCTGTGCGAAGGGCACATGCCCTTCGAGGGGATCCAGCTGAACCTTCGGGGCCTTCTGGCCGGCAATTGCGCTTGGCAGGCCCTCCGGATCCTCCCGCTGCATCCCCAAAAAGGCCAGTCCGGCAAAAACAGCAAAGACCACCACCGGCAAAGCGAGAAGAAATTTACGCATCTTGAGCCGCCTCCAACTCTGCCAATGCGCGCCTCACAGCCCGGCTGCGTTTGACATAGAGCCCCGCAATCACCCCGAGGGCCATCAGGCTCAGGATATAGGAACTATTGACTTCCAAAGCATATTTTCCCAGATCTGGCATCATTCAATCCGCTCCCTTGCTTGCAAGACCTTCAACCGTCGCGCGCGCACCTCCGTGCGTGTGCCGATCAGCAGCAAAGTCAAAAATAACAGGCCAAACCCGGCCATGGAGAGGAGCAGCGGTTGGAAAAAGACATCAGAAATATTGTCCTGTTTCGCCCCATCAGCCATCGTCACCGTGGTGCCCTGGTGCAGCCCTTGATTCCAAAACAATACGGCATAGCGGCTCAACATGGCAAAAACCGCTCCGACAATTGCCAAAACCGAGGTCAAATCTGCCGCCGTGTCCTCATCCTCAATCGCCGCCCAAAGGGCAATATAGCCGACATAGAACAAAAATAGGATCAAAAAGCTGGTCAACCGCGGATCCCAAACCCAGTAGGTGCCCCACATCGGCTGTCCCCAAATGGCCCCGGTGGCCAGGGCGATCAGCGTCATCACCATGCCCACGGGAGCGGCCGCCTTAGCTGCAAGCACAGAGACATGCTGGCGGCGGATCAACCAGACAAGCGCCCCCACAAACATCAGCAAATACCCATTAATCGCCATCAAAGCCGCTGGCACATGCAGATATATGATCTTCACTGTCGAACCCTGGCGCATATCATCAGGGGTGAAAAAATAACCCCAAATCAATCCAGAACACAGCGATGCGAGGGCCGCAGCCGCGATCCAAGGCAAAAGCTTGCTCGACCATCCCATAAAGATTTTTGGATTGGCAAGACGCCAAAACCTATCCGAGAGTGTTGGTGCAATTGGTGTGCTATTCATAGATTTAATCCCATTACTCCTACGCGCCCCTCATCTTAGATTGATCCGCAAAGCGGCGCCGGATGCAAAGGGCAATATCGCCGCAGCCCCCAGAGAAATGGCCGATAAAAGAACCAAAGCCACGTCATAGTCCAACGCTTGCCCCGCCAATCGCACCGCCTGCGCGCCAAAAATCAGACTTGGCACATAAAGCGGTAAAACCAAAAGCGAGAGCAATAGCCCGCCACGTTTAACACCGAGGGTCAGGCTTGCACCGAAAGCACCAATCAGGCTCAAAGCCGGCGTGCCCAGCAAGAGCGACAGACATAGGATCTTACCGGTTTCATAGTCGAGATTCAACAAGATGCCCAACACCGGTGCGGCAAGGGACAAAGGCAGGCCTGTGGTCAACCAATGGGCGGAGGCCTTGGCCATATAGACAGATTCCAGCGGCAAGGGCGATGTGGCGAGGAGATCTAGCGTGCCATCCTCAAAATCGAGCCCAAAAATGCGGTCCAATGACAGCAAACAGGCCAAGAGCGCTCCGAGCCACAAAACGCCCGGCGCAATCACCGCCAGCGCGGCCTGATCTGGCCCAAGCGCAAAAGGAATCAAAGTCACAACGATCAAAAAGAAGATCAACGCCAGACCAAATCCACCTCCAGACCGCACGGATAGGCCAATATCGCGCAAAAACAGTTGGATCATTCCAAAGCCTCCGCGAAAGCTGAATTGCCCGCCGGTCCACGCGCTTTGAAGCGGGTCAAATCCAACAGCTGCGCTGAGGCCAGTTCGAGGTCAATATGGGTGGTGATCACGGCGGCACCACCATTTTGCACATGCTGGTTGAGCGCCGCACGAAACAGCGCCACATTATGCGCATCCAATGACACCGTTGGCTCATCCATGACCCAAAGCCCGCAGCCACTAACCTGCATGCGCGCCAATCCGAGGCGGCGTTTTTGTCCTGCTGACAGATTGGCGGCGGCACGATCGGCCAATCTGTGCAAATCATAGGCATCCAGCGCCACATTCGGGCTTGGTCCTCGATAGATTGACGCCCAAAACGCAAGATTTTCCAGCACGGTCATTTGACCCTTTAGACCATCAGCATGGCCCGAATAGGCCACGGTCTCTGGCGCGATGATCTGCCCCTCAACCGGGTCTTGAAGCCCGGCAATGCACCGCAATAGGGTGGTTTTCCCAAGCCCATTGGCCCCGCGCAGCACCAAAATTTGTCCTGCATCGACCGAAAAATCGACGCCGCAAAGCACTGTCATTCCCCCCCGCGCCACGCTTAGGTTTGAGACTTGCAGCATCGCTTAGACCGGGATCAGAGCCAAGCCAATCCGGCGGCCCTCTGATAGTAAAATATTATAGGTACGGCAGGCGGTGGGTGAATTCATGATCTCTACTCCGAGTCCGGCCGCCTCAAGTGCGGAGCGAAAATTCGGAGGGATATGGGCAATCTGCGCACCAGTTCCCACGAAAACAACATCCAAATCCTTAGCCACTTCGACAAAGGGGCCCGGATCGTCAAACCCGGCCCAAGAGCCGCATGACTGGGGCAGAATGGCCAATTTTCCTTCAAAGACCTCACCGGCCACACGAAAGAAATTTGGACCATAGCCATCCACAGGGCGGCCAGTCTCAAAGGTGATCTCAGAGAGTTGCATTACGCATCAATATTGGCAAATTGATTGCCATCTGTGTTGCTGGGCTTGGACCAATCGCGTTTGACGCCCAAGCGCAGCAGCGTGGAGCTGGCGACAAAGACCGAAGAATAAGTCCCAACCATCACGCCCCAGATCATCGCAAAAACGAATCCTCGGATCACATCTCCGCCCAGTACGAAAAGGGATATCAGCGCCAATAGCGTGGTCACCGAGGTCATCACCGTACGGCTCAGAGTCTCATTGATCGATAGGTTGAGCACGTCGCTCAAGTCTTTCTTCTTATAGCGGCGCAGGTTTTCCCGCACCCGGTCAAACACCACCACCGTATCATTCAACGAATAGCCAACGATGGTCAGCAAGGCCGCGATAATCGCCAGATCAAACTTGATTTGCAGAGCTGAGAATATTCCGATGGTCAAAATCACATCATGCACCAACGCGCCCACCGCGCCGAGTGCGAATTGCCATTCAAATCGCAACCAAATGTAGATCAACACAACGGCAATGGCGATAATGATCGCGAGAACAGCAGATTTTATCAGCTCGCCAGAGACTTTCGGCCCCACCGACTCCACGGAAGGAAAGCGAATATCTGGAGCAATATTGCGCAGGGCGGTTTCGAGTTGCGCCACTAGGTCTGACGCCACAGCCTCCTGCCCGTCTTGCGCCTGGATGCGAATTTGCACCACGTTCTGATCTGCGCGGAAGCTCGGATCAAACACCTCTGCAATCGACACATCGCCAAGGGCCAGGGGCTCAATTGCTTGGCGGTATGCGGCGACATTAATAGGCGTGCTGCTCTCGGCACGGATGGTGGTTCCACCCTTAAAATCAATACCGAAATTCAACCCTTGGATCACCGTTGAGGCGATGGACAGCACCACAAGCACGGCCGACAGACCCAACCAAAATTTCGACTTATCGAAAAAATCGAACGCTGTTTGCTGTTTGACCAATCTTAACCGCATCACCTAAACCTCCAGTGTTTTTGGCTTGCGCCGTTCAAACCAGATCACAACCATGGCCCTGGTCACAAAGATCGCTGTGAAAACAGAGGTGATGATCCCCAGACCGAGGGTGACCGCGAACCCCTTGACCGGGCCGGCTCCCATTATGAACAGGATGGCAGCGGTCAAAAATGTCGTGATATTGGCATCAACAATGGCCGAGAGCGCTTTTTCATAGCCAAGCTCAATGGCGCGCGCCGGACCTTTGGCGGTTTTCAATTCTTCGCGAATACGTTCAAACACCAATACATTGGCATCCACCGCCATCCCGATGGTCAATACGATCCCAGCAATCCCCGGCAGCGTCAGCGTCGCGCCGATCATCGACAACAGGCCAAACATCAAGCCCACGTTGATCAACAAGGCAATATTGGCGAAAATCCCGAAGGTGCCATAGGAGAGAAACATAAAGATCAGCACCGCGGCGAACCCAACAAGACAGGCGATTTTTCCCGCATCAATACTGTCTTGTCCCAATTCCGGCCCGACAGTGCGCTCTTCGAGAAATTCCAAGCTCGCAGGCAATGATCCAGCACGCAGCAATGTCGCGAGGCGGGTGCTTTCTGCAACATCAAAACTGCCCGTAATGATACCCGAACCGCCTGTAATCGGCACTTCAATCACGGGTGCCGAGATCACCTCATCATCAAGCACAATCGCAAATGGATCGCCCACGTGATCGGTTGTATATTGCCCAAATTTTCGCGCCCCTGAGGTGTTGAACCGAAAGTTCACCGCCGGGCGACCATTTTGATCAAACGACGGCTGCGCATCTGTCAGCTCTTCGCCCGTAACCACTGGCGTCCGTTCTAGGATGTAATACAAATCTGGCCGGTCAGCCGCGGGCAATAGCTCATTGCCGACACCTGCTGCGCCATTTGGATTATTGGACCGTCCCACAACAGTTTGAAACGTCAAAAGCGCAGGAACACCAATCAAGTCTTTCAGCTCTTGCGCAGAGCCGAGGCCCGGCACCTGGATCAAGATCCGGTCATTGCCTTGTCGCTGGATGGTCGGCTCGCGCGTGCCCGCCTCGTCCACCCGGCGGCGAATGATCTCTAAGGATTGCGCCATAGTCCGATCATCCGTCGCCAATTGCTCGGCTTCTGATAGGGTGACGATCAAATTATTTTCACGCGAAGTCACGACAATATCGTCTGTCATCCCACCGGTGAGCGAGGCAACAGGGCGCGCCAGGGTTTGCACCACCTCTATGGCACGATCCATTTGCTCAGGATTGCCAATCCGCACCACAAGCTCACCAGCGCCGCCCTCTTGCTGGCGGATCGCGCCGATGGTGGCACGCTCTTTGCGCAAGGCATTGCGCACCTCTGGCCAAAAACTTTCAAGACGGGTGGTGTAGACTTCCTCGAGTTTCACCTCGCCAAGCAAATGCGCACCACCCCGCAAATCAAGTCCAAGATTGACCAAGCCAGACGGCAGGAAAGATGGCCAGCCTGTGGCCTCCTGCCCCGCCTCTTGTGCATCATTGTAGGACTCAACTTGGCCGTAGAAGCCATTGGGCAGGGCAAAAAGAAGCCCTAGCGCGCAGGTCGCCCAAATCACGACCCGCTTCCAACCTTCGATATGCAACATCACTTAGCTCCCGGCCTCAGGCCTGTTTTAACACGCTGAAGGGTTTATTAGCTGGCAGGCTTGGATTTGCTGCGCACATCAGCGATTGTGGCTTGTACCACATTCACGCGGACATCCTTGGTCAGCTCGACTTCAATTTCATTGCTGTCCGCTTTGACTTTGGTCACTTTGCCGATCAAGCCACCGGCCGTGACAACCTCATCGCCTTTGGCCAGGTTCGTCACCATATTTTGATGTTCTTTCATCTTTTTCTGTTGTGGGCGGAAAACCAACAAATAGAAAATACCGATGATGAGCATCGGAAACATGAATGTGCTTAAAGTGTCCATAATGACCCCATAAATTTCGTCACACGGCACCGCGCCGCAAGTTCTGGCAGAACCTATGGTTTAGGGGGCCACTTTGCAAGGGACTGCAGGCCTCCGACTTGGAAGTTTGCCGTTTTTTTGGTGGAGCTGCCTCACAAGCTGTTGCCGCGTCATTCCAACCGGCAAGCACCTGTTAAAATTGCCCGTGACCCGCCGCTCTGCTTTGGGCATAAACGGGCCAGTGATTCTTGATCTAGGAGATAAGAGATGCATGACATCCGTGCGATCCGCGAAAACCCCGCAGCCTTTGACGCCGCCCTCGCTCGCCGTGGCAAAGCGCCGGTCTCGTCTCAGATCTTAGCTCTAGATTCAGAGCGCCGGGCCTGCATCCAAGAGGCAGAGGCCGCTCAAGCCGAAATCAACAGCGCCAGCAAACAGGTTGGCGCAGCTAAGGCCAAAGGTGATGAGGCCGAATTTGAGCGCCTGCGGGGCTTGGTCAGCGAAAAGAAGGCGCAGGTGATCCATCTGTCCGAACAAGCCAAGGTCAAAGATGAGGCTTTGACGGATATGTTGATGGGCATTGACAACCTGACCTATGATGACACGCCCGATGGGGCCGATGAAGCCGATAACGTCGAAATTCATCGCTGGGGCACGCCGGCGAGCTTTGATTTTGCGCCGAAAGAACACTTTGAGCTGCCAGCCACGCAAGATGGTTTAGATTTTGAAACCGCCGGGAAAATATCCGGCAGTCGCTTTGTCATCCTATCGGGTGCAATCGCCCGTATGCACCGGGCCTTGGCGCAATTTATGCTCGACATCCATGTTCAGGAAAACGGGTTGACCGAAACCAACACACCGGTTTTGGTGCGCGATGAAGCCATGCGCGGCACGGGGCAATTGCCGAAATTTGCCGAAGACAGTTATCAAACCACCAATGGCTGGTGGCTGATTCCAACCTCTGAGGTGACCTTGACCAATATCGTCTCCGGTCTCACCTTGGACGAAACCCAGCTGCCACGTCGCTACACGGCCCATTCGCTGTGTTTCCGTTCCGAAGCCGGCAGCGCGGGGCGCGACACCGCCGGAATGCTGCGCCAGCATCAATTCGAAAAAGTGGAGATGGTCTCTGTCACCCATCCCGATCACTCGCGCGCTGAGCTGGACCGCATGACAAAATGCGCCGAAGGAATTTTGGAGCGCTTGGAGCTGCCCTATCGCACCGTGGCATTATGCGTGGGAGATATGGGTTTTGGTGCCCGTCGCACCCATGATATCGAAGTCTGGCTGCCTGGGCAAAATGCGTATCGCGAAATCAGCTCTTGCTCTGTTTGCGGCGATTTTCAGGCCCGCCGTATGAACGCGCGCTTCCGCCCCGCAGGCGGCGGAAAGCCAGAGTTTGTTCACACTTTGAACGGCTCAGGCCTTGCGGTGGGACGGTGTTTGATCGCCGTGCTGGAAAATGGTCAACAAGCTGATGGTTCTGTCGAGATTCCAAAAGCCTTACGCCCCTACATGGGCAACACCAGTCACATCACAGCAGATGGCAGCCTCGCTTAATGCGAGTCTCGCCCTTCAAACCAGCCCGTAACATTTGACGAAAAGCCCTATTTATAGGGCTTTTTGTCCAAATGCTTTCGCAGGCGCGACGGGGTGGATTTCTTCTTGTTCTTATAGGGGTTTTGATCTCCCTGCCCACGCATCCACAAGCGGATTGGCGTGCCGGGCATGTCGAAATCTTCACGCAGCCCATTCACGAGATAGCGCGTATAGCTTTCCGCGATTTTATCTGGATAGGAGCACATCACCACAAAGCCCGGCGGCCGGGTCTTTGCTTGCGTCATATACCGCAACTTGATCCGCCGCCCTCCAGGTGCAGGGGGCGGGTGTGCCTCAACCATGCCGGCCAGCCAACGGTTGAGATGGCTTGTAACAATACGGCGGTTCCACACCTCATGGGCCCGCATCACGGCCTGTTGCAGCCGGTCAAGCCCTTTGCCCGTTTTCGCAGAGACCGTCACCAAAGGCGCGCCCCTCAATTGCGGCAATAGCCGCTCGAAAGATTCGCGCAATATGCGAAGTTTTGCCTGTTTTTCAGGTTCAAGATCCCATTTATTGACGGCCAAAACCACCGCACGCCCCTCACGCTCAGCCAGATCTGAAATCCGCAGATCTTGTTGCTCAAAAGGGATATCCGCATCAAGCAAAACCACCACAACCTCGGCAAATTTCACCGCGCGCAGCCCGTCGCTGACCGATAGTTTTTCCAATTTGGCCTGCACTTTGGCTTTTTTGCGCATCCCGGCCGTGTCAAAAATCCGCGTTGGCACGCCGCCCCAATCCAAGGTCAAGGAAATCGCATCCCGCGTGATCCCCGCCTCAGGCCCGGTCAATAGGCGATCTTCGCCAATAATCTTATTGATAAGTGTAGATTTTCCAGCATTCGGTCGACCGATGACGGCAACTTGCAGAGGTTTTTGCAAGGTCGGCAGGCGATATTCCTCCTGCTCATCGCCCTCGGGCAGATCAATATCAACCTCCGGGGCCTCTTCCTTGGCTTTCTCTTCAGCCGCATCAATCAGCGGAGCCAGCATCATCGCCAGCTCCCCCATACCTTCGCCATGTTCGGCAGATAGACGTAAAGGCTCGCCCAGTCCCAAAGAATAGGCCTCAATGACGCCGCCATCTGCGGCGCGGCCCTCGCCCTTATTGGCCGCAAGAAACACATGGGCATTTTTCTTGCGCAGAATATCCGCAAATACCTCATCGGTGGCCGTGACACCTGCGCGCGCGTCGATCATAAACAAGCAGGCGTCAGCCATGCCCACCGCGCGTTCCGTCAAGCGGCGCATGCGCCCTTGGAGGCTTTCGTCAGTCGCTTCTTCCAATCCGGCCGTATCTATGACGGTGAATTTTAAATGCCCCAAACGCGCTTCGCCTTCGCGCAGATCGCGAGTCACCCCTGGCTGGTCGTCCACCAAAGCGAGCTTGCGGCCCACCAAGCGATTGAACAGCGTGGATTTTCCAACATTTGGACGGCCAACAATAGCCAGAGTAAAGGACATAGCGGCCCACTTTCGGTTGATTAGAGGCGAGCGTTACACCAAGTTATGCTTAACGGAAAGCCAGTAGATCACCTTTGGTGCTCAAAACATAGAGCGTGCCATTCACGACAATCGGAGCACTGGCCGCGCCAGCAGGCAATTCAACCGTGGAGAGTAACATCCCATCAGAGGGATTAAACTGCCGGATCAACCCGTCAGACGAGGCCAAGATCAACCGGCCCCCGGCCAAGATCGGACCAAAATGCGCATGGATCTTGGCACGCGATTTCACACTCTTTTTCGTGAATTTTGGCAAAGGCGTTGACCAGATCAACGTCCCATCATCTTTGGAGAGGCGGATCAGATTGCTGGTATCGCTGACGGCAAAAACCGCTCTGCCAGCCAAGAGGATATGACCTTGACTGCCCTGCTTGGCGGTCCAAATGCGCAGGCCGGTGTTCAGATCGACCGCCGCCATGCGGCCCACCGAACTGGCCAAATAGACAGAGCTGCCCTCAATCACCGGTTGGCCGGTCAAATCACGCACCTGAGTTGAGGCCAGACCCAAGCGAGCGCCCGAAAGACCCGAGCTCCAAGACCGCAGGCCACCTTTGCGGAAAGAGGCCAAAACATCGCCTGAGCCGAAAGGAAAGACTGCATATTTGTCAGACACAGCTGGACCCGGCCCGCCGGTATGGCTGGCCGCAACCGTCGGACCGGCGACTTGCCATTTTATCCGCCCATTGGAGGTGTCAATCGCCCAAGCCGCGCCATCGCGGGCCGCGATATAGAGTAAATCTTCATAAACAGTCGGAGAGGCACCGCCATAGCTTGCCAGATCTTGCGTCCAAAGCTGAGCACCAGAGGAGGTATCTAAAGCCACAACCGTTCCGAACCCTGTGGTGACAAAAAGCTGTGTTCCATGCACGGCCAGCCCGCCACCCGAGGCATCTTTCAACGCATCGGTCGATTTTCCAAGTGCCCTCTGCCACAAAATAGCGCCCGTTTCATCAAGCGCTGTAACCATAGAGTGGCTATCAATCGTATAAATTTGACCGTCCTGTGCGACGGGCGCGGCGGCAATCTGATGGCGTTTGTCATCGCCCGCTCCAATCCGGCGCGACCAACGCAATGTCAGCTCGGAGGGAAGCTCGGCATGTGCCGCTATATGCTGCGCATTGCCACCTTGATGGGTCCAGGATGACGTCGCTTGGGGCTTTGGCAATCGCAAGTCAGGCAAATTTTCTGCTAAGAACCGCGCGTCGGATTCCACGAAAACCGTTCCATCCAGCAGTTCTCGCTCGCCTTGCAAGCGCGGGTCACTATTGGAACACCCTACGCCCAAACCCAAAAGTCCGATATAGAGCACCGCTTTAAATCCCATGCGTGCCTCCTGCTCTGTTTTGCCTACGCCTGTTTTGTTATGGTCTGCTTTGTTATTATTTTAATGAAACATTAACAGAAAAAGTTTAATTTGCCAACTCCGGGCTTGCCCCCAGTGCCACGATTAATTCCGCCATGCGCTGAATTTGTTCTGAACTGGCTTCGGCATCTTTAATATGCGCCTGCAACAGCTCGAGCGCAGCCTCATGATCTCCGCGCTGAAGCTGCACGGCCACCAAAAGCTCCGTGGCCACATTGCGGTAAATCCCGCCGGGTTCAGACAGCTCTGCGAGGATAGCGGCGGCCTCATCCACAGAGAGCACGCCCTCAGTGCTGGCCATTTTCAACCGCGCGAGATCACGGATATACTGGGGCTGCCCCTCATCGGCGGCCACCGATTTGAGAAGATCCGCAGCCTGCTCCGTCTCAACGCCAGCTGCCAATAATTTGGCCGCAAGCGCATCCTCCTCCTCACGCGCTATTGCACGGAATGCAGCCGCTTGCTCGGCCGTATCTTCAAGCTCCAAAGCGTCCAGCAATGCATCGCCACGCACCTGTGCCGCCTGCTCCAGCTGGGCTTTGGACCACTCATTATAGGCCGTGCCTCCAACAAGGGCGACAATAATGACCGCAGGAATCCAACCGTAGCGACGAAAATAGCCAAATAAGCGATCTCGGCGCACTTCCTCTGTGACTTCATCAATAAAACTGTCGGTATCGGACATCTGCCAGCCTCTATAAATTTCCTGAGATGTATAGGCAAAACCATCCATATCCCACAAGCCCTTTGAAGGTTAAGAAATGTTAAACAGGTGAAAAATTCTCGAATATTCCTCCCATTCCGCTGATTTTCGCCGCATATTTCTTGCGGGCTCTCTTGTGCCTCGGTGAAATTGGCATAGATAGCGTCTTAATAAAGACCCGTTTTTGAATTTTCGGCACGAGAGGCACGCATGCGCATTCTTTCAATTTTAACAGCCATTGTGGTAGCTGCCGTGATCTATTTGTTCGTTTTTCAAAGAGATCTTCTCTTCAGCTTCGGCACAGATGAGAGCCAAGCTCCGCAAGCGGCCAGCACCCAACCTGCGCCCGCGGCGGCGGCGGCGCCTCAAGACAGCACGCCCATAGTTTCGGTCGCGGTGCTGACGTCGACAGCGCAGAATGTAGACAGCGCCGTGACCGTCCGCGGTGAGACGCGCGCAACGCGCCAGGTTGATTTGCGTGCTGAAACCAATGGCCGCGTGATCTCCCAACCGCTGCGCAAGGGGGCGACGGTGCAGGCCAATCAACCGATGTGTGAAATTGATCCAGGTACACGGCGCGTGTCTTTAGCAGAAGCCGAAGCGCGCTTGGCCGAGTCGCGTGCGCGCGTGCCCGAAGCGGAGGCCCGTGTCATTGAGGCCGAGGCCCGTTTGCAAGAGGCCTTGATCAATGATCGCGCGGCCGAAAAATTATCGAAAGGGGGCTTTGCCTCTGAAGCCCGCGTGGCCAGCGCCACAGCGGCCACACAAACCGCACGCGCCGGCGTTGCTGCCGCACAATCAGGCTTGCAGTCAACGCTTGCCGGCATCCAATCGGCCGAAGCGGCGGTCGCTTTGGCACAAAAAGAGATTTCTCGGCTGGTCATCCATGCCTCTTTTGATGGCATCTTGGAATCGGACACCGCCGAATTGGGCAGTCTTTTGCAACCGGGCGGTCTTTGCGCCACCGTTTTGCAACTTGATCCCATCAAACTTGTGGGTTTCGTGCCGGAGATGGCAATTCAGCATGTGAAACTCGGCGCCGCTGCCGAAGCGCGATTGGTGGATGGCCGTAAGATCCTGGGCGCGGTGAGCTTCATTTCACGCTCCGCCGATAAGGTGACCCGCACCTTCCAGGTCGAGGTGACCGTCCCCAATGAAGACCTGAGCGTCAGCGCCGGGCAAACCGCCGATATCACAATTTCAGCCCAAGGCACGCTGGCGCATCTTGTGCCGGGATCTGCCTTGACCCTGAACGACAATGGCACTTTGGGGCTGCGGATATTGGGCGCAGAGAATACCGTGCGCTTTGCTCCCGTCACCTTGATCCGCGATACGATGCAAGGGGTCTGGGTGGCCGGTCTGCCGCATCAGACCGATGTGATTGTTGTGGGGCAAGAATTCGTCACCGATGGCGTTATCGTCGATCCGACCTATACGGAGGTGGCACAATGACCGGTTTGGTCGATTGGGCCATAGCCCGAGCTCGAATGGTTTTGGCCTTCATCATGCTGTCTTTGGCGGTGGGTAGTTTCGCCTATGCGGTACTGCCGAAAGAGGGCGAGCCTGATATTGAAATCCCGGCGATTATTATTTCCATGCCGTTCCAAGGTATTTCAGCAGAAGACAGCGAAAAACTCCTCATCAAGCCGATGGAAACTGAGCTGTCAGATTTGGACGGGCTCAAAAAGCTGACCGCAACAGCCGTGGATGGCTATGCCAACGTGGTGCTCGAGTTTGAATTCGGCTGGGATAAGACCAAAATCATTGCCGATGTCCGAGATCGCATGGGCAATGCGCAAACCAAATTTCCCAAGGGTGGCGACACCTATTCGATCAGCGAATTTAACTTCTCTGAATTCCCGATCATCATCATTTCACTATCGGGATCCGTGCCCGAACGCACGCTTTTGAAGGTCGCGCAGGATCTTCAAGATCGGATTGAAGGTCTCGAACCGGTGTTGAGCGCCGGGTTGACCGGGCACCGCGAAGAAATGTTGGAAGTGCTGATCGACCCATTGAAGCTGGAGTCTTATAATGTGACGGCTGGCGAATTAATTGGCGTGGTGGTCAATAACAACCAATTGATCCCCGCCGGCGCAGTTGATACGGAAAATTCCAACTTTTCGGTCAAGATCCCCTCCGCCTTTGACGCGCCGGTCGACGTTTACAACCTGCCGGTCAAAATCAATGGTGACCGGGTTGTGACCCTCGGCGATATCGCCGACATCCGGCTGACCTTCGCAGACCGCACAGGTACGGCCCGTTTTAATGGCGACACCACAGTTGCCATTCAGGTGGTGAAGCGCAAGGGATTCAACCTGATCGACACGGCCAATTTGGTGCGCGAGGAAGTGGCAAAACAAGCCGCGCTTTGGCCCGTTGAGCTGCAAAATGCCATTCATGTAAACACCTCCAACGATCAGTCGCGGAATGTCGACGGTATGGTCAAACAATTGGAAGGGTCCGTGCTCACCGCCATCGCCTTGGTCATGATCGTGGTGCTGGCCGCGCTGGGGTCGCGTCCGGCCTTTTTGGTTGGGTTTGCCATCCCCACCTCATTTTTGCTCTGCTTTGCTTTTTTGGCGGTTATGGGAATCTCCATTTCAAACATCGTCATGTTTGGGCTCATTTTGGCCGTGGGCATGTTGGTCGACGGGGCCATTGTGGTGGTCGAATACGCAGATAAACGAATTTCTGAGGGCGCCGGTCCGATGCAGGCCTATGGCGATGCTGCGAAACGCATGTTCTGGCCCATTGTCTCCTCAACCGCCACAACCCTCTGCGCCTTCCTGCCGATGCTCTTTTGGCCGGGCGTGCCGGGGCAATTTATGGGTATGCTGCCGGTCACATTGATTTTCGTTCTCTCCGCTTCGCTGGTCGTCGCGCTGATCTACCTGCCAGTTTTGGGCGGTGTATCAGGTTCTTTGAGCCAGAAGTTCCGCGCAGCCTCTGACAAGCTGCGGCGACTGCCGCTCGTCTTGCGGGCCGCTCTGGTGCCGGTCGCCCTCTATGGGCTGTTTGTCGGTGCGATGCAGCTGTTGAACCCTGGCTATCTGTTTGGCGGACAAGCTCCCGAAGGGGTTGGCGGAACCGCTTTGGGCATTGGACTGTTTTTGGTGGGCGCGGTGGTGACCTCGATCGTCATGGGCGCTGTTGAATTGCGCATCAATAAAGCCCGGATTAAGGGCGGGCATCAGCGCACTGCTTTTGGCTATTTTATCAAATTCATCACCGGCAACCCGGTCATGCCCATCGTGTCATTGGTGGGCGTGGCCTTCTTTGTAATCACCACATTCCAGTATTTTGGCGAAAACAACAAAGGCGTCGAGTTTTTTGTCGCAACAGAGCCGGAGCAAGCCATTGTCTATATTCAGGCGCGCGGCAACCTATCACTGCAAGAAAAAGATGCCCTGCTCAAACAGGCCGAAACCATCATTCTCAACACCCCCGGCGTGCAAAGCACTTTCGCCTTTGCCGGTGAAGGCGGGCTGAATGCCAATACGGGCGGGGCGGGTGCGCCACTTGATACCATCGGACAAGCGCAGATCGAATTGATCCCCTGGGAAGATCGCCCCGCCAGCCAAACTAACAGCAAGATTTTTGGTTTTATCCCCTGGACCTCTTCGGAGGTAGAGGAAGGATATGGTGGCAATGTCGTATTGAACAATTTGCAAGAGCAACTCGATGGCATAGCCGGCGTGCGCAGTCAGATCCTCAACCTCGCCATGGGGCCGGCATCTGCCAAACCTGTGCATCTTCGTCTTAAGGGAGATGATTGGGACACGCTTGTAAAGGCCACAACCCTGGCACGGGAAAAATTTGAGCAGACCGAAGGATTAATCTCCATTGAAGACACCCTGCCCCTGCCTGGTATCGACTGGCAAATTGATGTGGATGTGCAGGAAGCGGGGCGCTATGGGGCGGATGTGGCGACGGTCGGCGCCATGGTGCAATTGGTCACCCGTGGCATTTTGCTCGACACGATGCGCGTTGATAGCTCTGATGAAGAAATCGACATCCGGGTGCGTCTGCCGGAAGCTGACCGGGTTCTGTCAACGCTTGACACGTTGAAAGTCCGAACACCCACGGGGTTGATGCCGCTGTCTAACTTCATCTCTCGCAAACCTGTTGCCAAACTGGGGCAAATCACCCGCGTGGATCAACAGCGCTATTTCGATGTGAAAGCGGGCGTGCGCAGCGATGCGGTGAAGATGGTCACAAATGATGACGGCGCGACCCGCAAGGTCAATATGACCCCAGCGGAACGGATCGAAGAGATCACAGCTTGGCTGAACACCTCCCCCTTGCCTGCTGGCATTGAATGGGAATGGACCGGCGATCAGGAAGATGAGGCCGAAAGCGGCGCCTTTTTGCAAAACGCCTTTATGGGCGCTTTGGGGCTGATGTTCATCATATTGCTGGCGCAATTTAACTCTATTTATAACTCAGTTTTGGTTCTATTGGCGGTGGTCTTATCGACCACGGGTGTGTTGATCGGCATGCTGGTCATGGATCAAGCCTTCTCAATCATCATGACCGGTACAGGGATTGTCGCTTTGGCGGGGATCGTGGTGAATAACAACATTGTGTTGATTGATACCTACCAAGAATATAGCTCCTATATGCCGAGATTGGAGGCCATCACACGCACGGCAGAGGCGCGTATTCGCCCGGTCTTGCTGACCACCATAACCACTATGGCCGGTCTCACACCCATGATGTTTGGCCTCAGCCTCGATTTCATCAGCGGCGGCTATACGGTCGACGCGCCAACGGCCTTGTGGTGGAAACAACTGGCCACGGCGGTGGTCTTTGGTCTCGGGATCGCAACCTTACTGACATTGGTCTTCACCCCGGCAATGCTGGCGCTGCGGATCTGGATGGTCGCAGGTGCCTACGGGGCAGCAACGGCCGTCAGGGCGGGCGGATGGACGGCCGAAGGGCGCCGCATTCGTGAAGATTTACGCTTGGGCCGCTCGGCTAAGAAACTCCGCGGGCGCGAAATTTCTTGGGAAGATGCAGATCTGATCGACAGCAGCACGCCACGATAAACCCACAATCAGGAGCCCTCCTCCGAGAGCTGTAGGTGCCATAGATGGGAATAGCGCCCCTCTTGCGCCAACAGCTCCTCATGGCTACCGGATTCGACAATTTGCCCCTGCTCAAGCACAACAATGCGATCCGCATGAACGACCGTGGATAAGCGATGCGCGATGATCATCACCGTCCGCCCCTGCCCCATTTGGATCAGACTTTCTTGGATTTCATATTCCGTTTGCGTATCAAGCGCTGAAGTCGCCTCATCCAATAGTAAAATGGGCGGGTTTTTCAACAAGCTGCGGGCAATGCCGACACGTTGTTTCTCGCCACCAGAGAGCTTGAGCCCCCGTTCTCCGACCATTGTATCGTAACCATTGGGCAGGCTTTGCACGAAGTCATGAATTTGCGCCGCCTTGGCGGCCTGTTCGATCTCAGCGCGTGTCGCCGCATCGCGGCCATAGGCGATATTGTAATAAATCGTGTCATTAAACAAAACTGTATCTTGCGGTACCACACCAATGGCGTTGTGAAGGCTGTTTTGTGACACATCGCGAATATCCTGTCCGTCAATCAAGACCGCGCCAGCGCTGACGTCATAAAACCGGAACAACAAGCGGCCAATGGTTGATTTTCCGGAGCCGGACGGCCCCACAATGGCCAACGTTTGGCCCGGCTCCACCGCGAGATCAACACCCTTGAGAATGGCCCGTTCGGGATCATAGGCAAAATGCACATCACGAAACTCAATCCGTCCACCCGCCACATGCAACGGCGGGGCTCCTGGCTTATCTTGCACCTCAGGCGGTTGCTCCAACAGGCTGAACATTTCAGACATATCCACCAGCGCTTGACGAATTTCTCGGTAAACAAACCCCAAGAAATTGAGCGGCATCATCACCTGCATGATATAGGCATTCACAGCCACAAAGCCACCAACACTGATCCGACCATCCGCCACACCTTGCACAGACATAAGCATCACAACCACCATGGCTGTGTTGATGATCAGCGCTTGCCCGATATTAATGACCCCGAGCGAATAGGAGGTCTTCAGCGCCGCCGTTTCATATCCCTGCATGGCGGCATCGTAACGAGCCGCCTCTCGAGATTCCGCGCCGAAATATTTCACTGTTTCAAAATTCAACAGAGAATCAATCGCCTTTTGGTTGGCATCATTGTCTTGATCATTCATCTCTTTGCGGATTTTGACCCGCCATTCGGTCACAACCGCGGTGAACCAAACATAGGCGACAATCGCCACAACAATCACCAGCAGATAGCGCAGATCAAAAAATGCCGCCAGCGCGCCGGAGATCAGTACCAATTGCAAGAGCAAGGGACCAATTGAAAACAATAAGAAACGCAGCAAAAACGCGACGCCCTTGACACCGCGCTCCATGACCCGGCTCAACCCCCCAGTCTTACGACTGAGGTGATAGCGCAGAGACATATTGTGAATATGCTGAAACGTCTCGAGACCGACCCGCCGCAACGCGCGCTGCCCCACTTTGGCAAAGACCACATCCCGCAATTGTTGAAAGCCGCTGTCCAGGACCCGTGACACACCGTAAGCGATGGTCAGACCGCCGGCGCCCAACACAAACACAGAATACCCCGCATCCTTCCCCGACAGGCTATCCACCGCTGCGCCAAGAATCATAGGTGTCGCCACAGCCACGAGCTTGGCCAGGATCAAACTGGCCACAGCGATCACAACACGCCATTTGACCCAAGCCTGCCCCGCCGGCCAGAGATAGGGCACGACGCGCCGCACAACGCCAATCTCTACCCGACGCCCCTCGGCTTGCTCGGAGGTGCCAAGACTTTTCACTAAATTACGATTCCTTACCCTTAATTTCAGTGGCGACCGCGCGCTCAGTCTGGAATTTCAAAAACCTGGCCGGGATAGATCAAATCCGGGTCGCGGATTCGTTCTTTATTGGCCTCAAAGACTTTGAAATACTCAATACCGGCACCATAGCTTTCTTTGGCGATGGCCCAGAGCGTCGATCCTGGCTGGACGGTTCGAACCCGGAACTTCTGCGACGGCGTGCGCAAGACGGATGCCGTATCAGCCGGTTGAGCCTCGGTTGCCACAGTCTCTCCATCCGAGCTTTGCTCATCCTGTGGATTGAGCTCCGCCACTTCAGCTTGAACGGTCACCTCTACTTGCGTCACAGAGGTATCGGACGCAGTGTCGGAACCAGTTTCGGGCGCCGTGTCAGAACCGGTGTCGGCGGCAGTTTCGGGCGCGTCAGAGGACGGCGCATCCGCTTGCGCGCTTGGGGCCTCAGCGACATTCTCAGACGGTACCTCAACGCTTGGTTCCTCCGGCTCTGTCTTTGGCGCCATCAACTCGGCCAATTCTTCAGCTGCCTCGCGTTTGAATGGAGTTTCCGCGCGCGACACCACATCCCCTGTTGCATTTAACTCATCAACCCGCAGGGTATAAATACCAGGCTCAATATCGCTAAGCTCCAAGCTCCAATAGCCATTTGCCGAGATCTTACTTGTCGCGATAGATTGATTATCAAGGTAAATTCTAACAAAATTGCCAGCTTGACCCCGCCCGCCTAAAATCACATCGCCATTAGAGCTATAGGAAATAGTGTCAATTGTGACCGCAGGATCGGCCGCGCTTGGCGTTCCATCTTGCAACACCCGCACGCCATCTTCATCAGCCAGAATGACCGTTGCGGGGGCAGCATCCGCAGGGGCCTCTGTTGAGGCCGCCTGTGTTGGAGCGGTCTCAATTTCAATATCAGTTTCGGTTGCGTCGTTGGTTTCATCGGTGGTTGCAGTCTCAGCCGGTGCCTCACTCTCAGGCGCGACACTCTCCGACGCTGCAACCGCCTCCTCAACAGGCGCAGCGGTGCTGTCTGTGGCAGAGGTGGCAACAGGCGCAGGCGCGACAAAAACAGTTTGCACCGAGACAACCGGACCTGATCCGTCCTGCGCATAAAGATGTAGCTTCAGGCTCTGTTGATCGGCAGTCGCGGGAAGAAAGGCAAAAATGACAAATTGCCCGTTGCCAGTCAAATCCGCGCGTGCCTCTGGCAGCTCAACCCCATCCACGCTTAAAATCACATGGCCGCGACCCTGTGCTTGACCGGCGATAAGGGCTGAGCCGTCATCCTCAATGCGCACCACGTCAAATTTTGGAGCGGACAGGCTATTGCTTAAGGGTTCGGCCGGCGTATCCGCGCCGGCCTCCGCAGATTGACTTTCCTGCGCCGTCTCTTCCGGCGCGGCCTCAGCCGCGGCAGAGCCCGCATCCTGCGCAGGCGGATTGTCGCTTTCTGCCTTAATATCGCTCTCGGCGCCGGTCTCTGCCCCTGCCTCTGGCTCGGGCTCGGCCTCTGATCCGGCATCATTGGATACGGGCGCGGCAGCCTCCTCGACCGCAGGACCCTCATTTTGAGGATCAACAGCGGCGCGAATTTGCGGATAGAACCACCACAGCAGAACCAGACCTATCACCCCAGCTATAATTGCCGCAGTATTGCGCGAAGGTTCGGTCACTTTTTTCTTTTCGGTCACACTCATTTACCTGCATTCCCCAAGTCACTGTGTTATGCTATCAGCCACAACCAACCTGTCCAGCAAGAACTAAGGAATTCCTTAATATGACGAAATCAATTTGTGTTTTTTGTGGTGCGCGCATGGGAAACAACCCCGCTTTTGAACAGGCGGCCCGAGATTTAGGCGACATCTTGGCAAAAAATACCTGGCGCCTCGTCTATGGTGCAGGAGATATCGGCTTAATGGGGACCGTGGCCAACAGCGCGCAGGCCGCTGGCTCGACCACTTTCGGCGTCATTCCAGAGCATCTGATGCAAATGGAAGTCGGCAAGCGCGATGTGGATCGTTTCATTATCACAGACGATATGCACAGCCGCAAAAAATTGATGTTCATCAACAGCGATGCAGTGGTGTTGCTGCCAGGTGGCGCGGGCTCATTGGACGAATTTTTTGAAGTCCTGACCTGGGCACAGTTGGGCCTGCACAACCGGCCTATTATCGTGGCCAATATCGAAGGCTATTGGCAACCGATGCTCACGATGCTCGATCACGTCATCGCCTCGGGATTCGCCGATGCCAATTTGCGGAGCTTATTTTGCGTGGCTCAAACGGTGGAGGAGATCGAGTCCGTCTTGCGCTCTGCCCTAAAAACCGCCAGCCAATAGAAGACCAAGGCAATCCAGATCAGGGCAATGGCGATAACATGCCAGCCCGTGATCACCTCGCCTAAAATCACAATCGCACAGAAATATTGCAAGATCGGGTTGAGATATTGCACCAATCCAACAGTTGCCATGGGCACGCGCTGAGTTGCGTAAGTCATGAGCACAAGGGGCCCGGCGGTGATCAGCCCCGAAAACATCAAGGCCAAAAGGGTTTTTGTGTCTGGAAGATCGGCAAACGCATATAGATATGCCAAGGCAAAGGGCAGCAATAACACCACCTCTAGGGTCACTGAGACCACGGAATCCACTTTGATGATCCGCTTGAGCAGGCCATAAATCCCGAAGCTAAAAGAGATCATCAAAGCCAGCCAGGGCGCGGCACCCAGGCCTATGGTCAACACCAGCACAGCCACGCAGGCCAATGCGATCGCGACCCATTGCAACGCGGTTAGGGTTTCGCGAAAGGCCATAAACCCTAAAAGAACCATGACAAGCGGAAAGATGTAGTAGCCCAAAGAGGATTCCGTGACCCGCCCAACGCTGACCGAAAAAATGAACACATACCAATTAATGGCAATCATCACCCCAGCTAAGAGAATAAGGCCCATGGTTTTCGGCTGTTTGACAACTTGCAAAGCATGTCCTGTGCGGCCTGTGAGCACGAGCAAAGTGACAAAAGTCACAACAGACCAAAGCGTGCGATGCGCCAAGATCTCGGCTGGGCTTATGGCTTGGAACAGCGCGTAATAGACCGGCGACAAGCCCCAGGCGAGACAGGCCAAAACCATGGCAAGCGTGCCTTTTGCGAACTGTGTCATGCCGCCCTATCCTCATTTGCAGATACAATCCGCGCCACAAAAAATGGCCTGCTTAAGAAAACTTCAGCAGGCCATTCGCATTCAGACTGTCGCCTGGGTCTTACAGACGACCCGCAACATTTTCCCAATTGACCAGATTGTCGAGGAAATTTGACAGATAAACCGGGCGCTTGTTACGGAAATCAATGTAGTAAGAATGCTCCCAGACATCACATCCCAAGAGCGCAGTTTGACCAAAGCACAATGGGTTCACGCCGTTTTCTGTCTTTGTCACCGCCAAAGAGCCATCGGCGTTTTTCACCAACCAGCACCAGCCTGAACCGAATTGACCGGCACCGGCCGCAGAGAAAGCAGATTTGAAATCTGCTATTGAGCCGAAATTTTCGACCAAAGCCGCCTCAAGCGCACCGGGCATTTTGCTCTCGCCCGGGCCCATCATTTCCCAAAACTGGTTGTGGTTCCACAATTGGCTGATGTTGTTGAAAATACCGTTTTGAGCCACAGCGGAGGCGTCATATGTGCCCACGATGATCTCTTCGAGCGATTTGCCCTCCCACTCAGTGCCGGCGATGGCGGCGTTGCCATTCGTGACATATGCGTTGTGGTGCAGGTCGTGGTGGAATTCTAATGTCTCAGCGGACATGCCTTTGGAAGCCAAAGCGTCATGTGCATAGGGGAGATCAGGTAGTGTGAAAGCCATATCAGCGATCCTTTCAATGATGAATTGGTCTGTGCTGCCACAGGCTATATAAGCAATTTGTACAGAACAAAATGCTATTTGATCCAGATTGGCAAAAAATAGGCTTAACTCTGTGCCCACACTTCCGACCCAGGCTTGGCCGCACCGCAGAGAAGTGCGAACACATAGTCTTGTACCGATCGGAAACAAATCAGGCTCAAATGATCCTCTTGCTCGACGAAAATTGCGCCAGCAACCTGGGCAAAGCGTGTTCTGGCAAAGCTGCCTATCGGAAACTGCGCAGACGAGACATCCATGGGTGCCAACTTAGCCACGACCTCGCGGGCCGCACTGCCTTGAATGGAAAAGCTGGCCCGGGCATCAGACACATCAGCCAGCAGATAATGCAGCCCGTCCAACGCCTGCTCCAACGCTGCAAAGCTTGCGCGCCCCGCCGCGCTTGGCACCATGATCAAAAGCTCATCCGGCGACATCCAGGCCAAAAGAGTCTCTCCGGTCTGCGCATAGGTTCCACGTTTAGGCACCGCAACGCCCAGGCACGTTTTCAATGCCGCCTTAACCTTGCTCGAGGCCAAACTGGCCCGCAGGGTAAACATGCTGTGATCGCTCTTCTGGCGAATGGTGACATAGCCTTGAAATTCACGCTCAGACATTGGCTTTCTCCCCTTCTGGGTCATAAAACACTGGGCTTACAATTTTTGCCGGCACGGGGCTGTTGCCAATTTTTGTAAAGGAAATCACCTCACCCATCCGTTCCGGTCCCTTATGAACCAGCCCCATGGCAATGCCCTTGCCGAGGGTTGGAGAATAATAGGTTGACGTGACACGGCCTTGGGTATTGCCTTGTCCATTCGCATTGCGGCCTTCTGCAATGGCATAGGCGCCATCTTCAAGCACCGAGCCATCTAAGGTCTCCAATCCCACCAATTGCCAGCGATCAGGATTGTCCATATAGCTGCGCTGTTGCGCGCGCTTGCCAAGGAAATCATCCTTTTTCTTGGAAATGGCCCAGTTGAGACCCAGATCTTGCGGGATCACCGTGCCATCGGTCTCATCGCCAATCATGATGAAGCCCTTCTCGGCCCGCATGATGTGCAAACATTCCGTGCCATAGGGCATCGCGCCGAACTCTGCGCCCGCATCTATGAGCATTTCCCAGAAGGCCAAACCTTGATTGGCCGGCACGGCAATTTCATAAGACAGCTCACCAGAGAAAGAAATGCGATAGGCACGGCAATCAATCCCGCCAATCGTGCCATCAGCCCAAGCCATGAATGGCAAACGCTCTGCCGACACATCCATACCGCCAAGTTTTTCCAGCAGTTTTCGAGCATTCGGCCCGACCACCGCAACCTGAGCCAATTGCTCAGTGACATTTACGACCCAAACCTTCCAATCCCACCATTCGGTTTGCAGCCATTCTTCCATATGGGCATGAATGCGATCTGCACCGCCCGAGGTGGTGTGGCACAGCCAGGTTTGCTCATCAATCCGCGCCACCACACCGTCATCAGACAAAAAGCCGTTTTCGCTACACATAAGACCATAGCGGCAGCGTCCCGGCTTTAGGTTCGACATCATATTCGTATACATCATATCAAGGAATTTGCCCGCATCCGGGCCTTTGACGATGATTTTACCGAGGGTGGAGGCATCCAAAAGCCCCAGTTTTTCGCGGGTATTGATCACCTCTCGCTCCACGGCCTGAGCAACGGTTTCCGTGCCGCGCGGATAGGCATAGGGCCGGCGCCAGCCGCCCACAGGCTCCCAATCCGCCCCATGGCTGTCATGCCAAGCATGCATCGGCGTTTTGCGAACGGGCTGAAACAAGGCGCCCCGCGCTTCACCGCCGAGAGACGCCATGGAAATCGGCGTATAAGGCGGGCGAAAGGTTGTGGTGCCCACATCTGGAATTGATGCGTTGAGTGATTTAGAAAGTATCGCAAGTCCATTGATATTGCTCAATTTACCCTGATCTGTCGCCATGCCAAGCGTGGTGTATCGCTTGGCATGTTCTACGCTTTCAAACCCTTCTTGGGCGGCCAATTGCACATCGCTGACCTTCACATCGTTTTGAAAATCAAGCCAAGCCTTCGAGCGCAAGGCATAGCTGGCGCCCTGCGGCATCAACCAGACCGGTGACAGCGCCGCCTCTTCGGCATCCTCCGCCGCAGGCACGGCGACTTTCGTGGCCTTGCCGCCAGCTGCGCGCGCCGCAGCCCGCCCTTGCTCTGCAGCATCCTCCAGCACCGGTCCGCTGCGCAAATGCCCATTGGCCAAACCCGCCACTTTGACAAATCCAGCTCCATCAGCCCCGAGGGGTGGTTGATTGGCATCGGGACGGAACATTGCCTGATCGGCATCCCAGATCAGCTTGCCGCCGCAATGGGACCACAGGTGCACCACGGGCGACCAGCCACCGGACATCGCCACCACGTCACACGCGACCTCTTCAAGCACAGAGCCTTCACCCGCCTGCGCACAGATCTGCACCCCGGTCACCCTTTTGCCGCCTCTCACCTTGGCAATGCCGCGGCCCAGGGCCACGCGGATACCCGCGGCCTGCGCCGCCTCCATCAACGCCCCGCCCCCTTCGGGCCTTGCATCAACGATCAGCGGCACCTCAAGACCGGCCTCGCGCAAGCAAAGCGCTGTGCGATAAGCGTCATCATTATTGGTGACAACCACCGTGCGATCACCAGGCGACACCGCGAAATTCACCACATAATCGCGCACGGCAGAGGCCAACATGACGCCAGGAACATCATTGCCTGCAAAGGACAGCGGCCGTTCAATAGCGCCCGTAGCGGTTACAATCTGTTTACAGCGCACGCGCCATAACCGATGGCGCGGCCGCCCGTCACCCGGTGTGTGATCGGCAACACGCTCATAGGCCAGAGCGTATCCGTGGTCATAGACCCCAGAGCCTTGAGTGCGATTGCGCATGACAACATTGTCGCGCCCGGCAAGCTCCGCCAAAGTTTGCGCAACCCAATCTGCGGCCGCCAGACCCTCAATCATAACCCCATCCACCGGCGCACGGCCGCCCCAATGGGCGGTTTGCTCAACCAATAGCACCCGAACGCCGGTCGCCGCCGCAGATCGCGCAGCTTGCAGCCCAGCAATTCCGCCGCCCACGACCATCACCTCACAGTGGTGATAATAATGCTCATAGCTGTCTTGATCGCGCGCCTTTGGCGCTTTGCCCAGACCCGCAGAATAGCGAATGATTGGCTCATAAATATGCTTCCAAAAGGAGCGCGGATGAATGAACATCTTATAATAGAAACCTGCCGGCAAGAAACGCGACAGTTTCGAATTGATCGCACCCACATCAAATTCCAACGAGGGAAAGTGATTTTGTGAGGCGGCCGTCAAACCTGCAAATGTCTCGGTGGTTGTGGCGCGCGCATTGGGTTCAAACCCGCTCTCCACCCCGAGGTTGATCAAGGCATTGGGCTCTTCGCCTCCGGAGGCCAGAACGCCGCGCGGGCGGTGATATTTGAAAGATCGCCCCATCAGCATTTGATCATTGGCCAAAAGCGAGGCTGCCAAAGTATCGCCCTCAAAGCCGGACATAACCTTGCCGTTAAAGGTGAAGGAAAGCGCTTTAGCGCGGTTGATCAACCGGCCATGGCTGGCAAGACGGGTGCTCATTGGGACGCTCCATTTTTGCGGAAATTATGCCGGCATCGCCAGGGCTTATGCAGTGAAGAGACAAGGGTCATGAGAACCCCCTCCATGTCCATCCGGGCCGTTTGGCGCTAATGGCATCCTTAATATTTTGAGGCGGCTCAAGGGTCTGGGCCTTATAGGTTCCAAAAACTTCCAGCGTGGCGGTGCAGCGGGCAGCATGAAACCATTTTCCGCAACCAGAGGCACAACGCCAGCGCTCAAAATGCAGCCCCTTTGGGTTCTCACGGCCAAACAAATAGCCCTCAAACTCTGTGTCAGTGGCGCCAGGGCCGAAGCGCTTCAAATGCGCCTCCCCACCAGCCGACAGCTCCGTTTCATCTTTGTCGCAGCCGCAATATGGGCAATTTAGGATGAGCATGACAAGGCTCCCTGTGTCGTATTTAGAAAGGTGATGCGGGGGAAGATCTCTATTTTATAGGCCATCAATGCGCCACCCCTGCGGCAACGCTTTCGTCGATAAACCGACCAGCACGGAAGCGGTCGAGACCAAATTGATCTGTGAGCGGGCTTTCTCCCTTCGCCATAAGCTCTGCAAAGCCCCAACCAGAACCCGGTATGGCTTTGAACCCACCTGTGCCCCAGCCGCAGTTGATAAACGTATTGCCCAAAGGGGTTTTACTCAAAATAGGTGAGCGATCTCCCGTGACATCGACAATGCCGCCCCAATGGCGCAGCATCTTCAAGCGCGACACCATGGGGAAGGTTTCAATCAAGGCCCGCACAGTTTCTTCCAGATGATGAAATGAGCCGCGTTGCGTATAGGCATTATAGGCATCTGTGCCCCCACCAATCACCATCTCGCCCTTGTCTGATTGGCTCATATAGCCATGAACCGTATTGGCCATGACGACCACATCCATACAGGGTTTGATCGGTTCACTGACCAGAGCTTGTAGCGGCACAGACTCGATGGGCAATTGAAAGCCCGCCATATTGGCCACCACCGAGGCATGCCCGGCCACAACCATCCCCAGTTTCTTACAGGCAATATGGCCGCGGCTGGTCTCAACCCCAGTCACATTTCCCGCAGATTGCGTTATGCCGGTCACTTCAGTTTTTTGTAAAATATGCATGCCCATATCAGTGCAAGCCCGCGCATAGCCCCAAGCCACCGCGTCATGGCGCGCCGAGCCGCCGCGCGCTTGCCACAAAGCCCCTAAAACCGGATAGCGCGGCCCGTCGATATTCATGATGGGACACAGCTCTTTGACACGCGCCGGTGAGATGAATTCTGTCTTCACCCCTTGAAGGGAATTGGCATGGGCAGTGCGTTGATATCCGCGCACCTCGTGATGGGTTTGCGCCAGCATCATCACGCCGCGCGGGCTGAACATCACATTATAGTTTAGATCCTGGCTCATTGTCTCATATAAAGACCGAGCCTTCTCATAAATCGCAGCCGAGGGGTCTTGCAGGTAATTGGAACGGATAATTGTTGTGTTGCGCCCTGTGTTGCCACCGCCCAGCCAACCTTTTTCAATCACGGCCACATTTGTAATGCCGAAATTCTTGCCCAGATAATAGGCGGTCGCCAGGCCGTGCCCCCCTGCGCCAATAATCACCACGTCATAGGCTTTTTTGGCCTCTGGATTGCCCCAGGTGCGGCCCCAACCGCTGTGTTGACGCAGCGCCTCACGCGCGACAGCAAAGACTGAATTTCGCTTCATTTTAGAATCCCCCTTGGGTGCTTGCGCGTCTTATCACTTAAAATACCGCGACACTGCACCTCACCAGCGTCCTTGTGTGAAATTATTGCGACATTGATGGATCCAATATAGAGCGGTAGAGACCGCTGTCATCGGCGGAAGGCGATCGATACTTTTAGGAGTGGTTAATGATCTTTTCTGCGGCAGTATTTATTTTGGTGGTTCTACTCATCGGTGGCTTGATGCTCCGACAGGCCCAGCGCGCAGCCTTGCCAGTTATGCGCGATGTGGATGTCTATGCCGAGCAATTGCGTGGATTGGAACGCGATTTGGCCAAAGGTGTTTTACGCGAAGCGGAATTTGCCGCCATGCGCGCCGAGATTGGCCGCCGCATGATCTCAGCGGCGCGCGCAGCACGCAATCAGCCCAATTCAAGCGCAGAGGGTCGAGGTTTATGGGCTTTTGCGGGCAGCAGTATTCTGGCCTGCCTGCTGGGAGCGGGCCTGTATAGCCAAATCGGCGCGCCCTCCGTGCCCGATAGCCCTATTGCAGAGCGCTATGCCCAGTCCGAGAGGCTCCAGGCAGACAGATTAGACCAAGAGGCCGCAGAGGCGCGCGCGCCGGCCTCGAGCACCCCGTCTGACCCAGACTATGTGCAATTGGTGACTGAGCTGCGCGCGGCTCTTGATGCGCGGCCATCGGATATCGAGGGCCACGAGCTTTTGGCGAAAGCCGAGTCGCGATTGGGCAATTTTGCCCAAGCCCATCAAGCCCAAGCGCGGGTCTTGGAACTCAAGGGTGCCGAGGCAACCGCAGATGAATGGTATGCCTATTCAGAATTGCTCATCATGGCGGCTGATACCTACATTTCCCGTGAGGCAGAGATTGCCCTGCGCGAAACCCTCCAGCGCGAGCCCGGCCATAAGTTGGCCCTATTTCGCATGGGTCTGTATCTCGACGCGATTGGACGGCCCGATCGTACCTTTGGCATTTGGCGCAAATTGCTGGAGGATGGGCCAGAAACAGCCCCCTATATGCCCTTGATCCGGCGCACCATCACGGATTTGGCACAAATCGCCGGTGTCAAATATGATCCACCCGCTGTGAAAGGCCCAAGTGCCGCGGATGTGCAATCTTCCGCAGAGATGAGCGCCGAAGAGCGCAGTGCGATGATTGCCTCAATGGTAACCGGCCTGGCTGATCGCCTCGCCACGGAGGGGGGTCCAGCCCCCGATTGGGCACAGTTGATCACAGCCTATGGGGTCTTGGGCGAGACCGAAAGTGCCAGGGAGATTTTTGATGAGGCCGTGCGAGTCTTCGCAGCCCGTCCCGGTGATCTCGAAATTTTGCAAAGCGCGGCGCAATCAGCAGGTATCTGGCCATGATCCATGAGGAGATCGTTGATCTAATGGCTCAGGCGCGGGCGGGCAGCTCTTGGATGGGGCTGGATCTCGGCACAAAAACAATTGGCGTGGCCGTCTCTGATCGCCTGCTCAGCTCCGCAACCCCCTTGCACACCATCAAGCGGGTGAAATTTTCCAAAGATGCCGAAGCGCTGCTAGAGGTCATTGAAAACCGAGAGATTGGCGCGATAATCTTGGGCCTGCCGCGCAATATGGACGGCTCCGAAGGCCCGCGTTGCCAATCCACCCGCGCCTTTGGCCGCAATCTGGCGAGTTTGACCGATCTGCCGATTGGATATTGGGATGAACGCCTATCAACCGTCGCTGCTGAGCGGGCCTTGTTGGAGGCGGATACGTCTCGCAAACGTCGCGCCGAGGTCATAGATCACGTCGCGGCAGGCTATATCTTGCAGGGCGCTCTAGATCGTGCGCGACATATTCGGACGGTGGGCTGACGGTGAAACATATGGATGATATTTGGAAAAGAGAAGAGATAGACAGCCCCTGTATCAAGCTGTGCTCCATTCATCCACAAGAACGGATCTGCATCGGCTGTTACCGCTCAATTGAGGAAATCGGCAGCTGGTCTCAATTCAGCCCCACGCAACGGCGCGAGATCATGGCTGACCTTCCCGACCGGGCGCCGCGCGTGCAAAAACGCCGCGGGGGCCGCGCCAGCCGCCTGCCCAATCTTGGATAAGCTGAGCGCCGCCGCCGTAAACTGTTGAACTGTTTAGACCGGCGATCTTCTGTTGTGCACAGCTCGCTAGTAGTCACCGTTGAGCCAATCATCCAGGTTGCCCTCTGTCTGAGGCCGAAAATACGCCACAGCCCGCCCCTCTGGCGGAGCCTCTGCTCCCGGTCCCCAGGGGGCAATGCCATGCAAAGCCAAGCGGTGCAGCACATAGCAGGCGCCCGGCTGGGCAAGAATGCGCGTCTGAGGACAGTGCTCAAAACAATCTTTGCGGGCTTGGTGATAGACCTCCGTGAGATCCACAGAACCCCATTGCTCCACCGGCAGATGGTCCAACACAGATTTAAAAGCCGCGCGGATGATCCTGTGACTGCCCTCCCAAATCACCAGCGGGCTGGCCTGGGCATTGCAAGCACCCAAGGGGATGCCCAAGACATATTGATGCGGTTCACACAAAAAACGACGGCGCTCTGGCCCGATGGCCAGAAGACCATCCACATGCGCGGCCGCGCGGTTGACCCGGTAGCGATGTGCGGCTGCACTTTCCTGGCCATCAAACAGCGGATAGCCCGGATAGGTAACAGAAATTTGGCCCAAATCCAGAGACATTGGCCCATGCAGCGCGGTGAGACACTTCACAGCCATACCGCCGAGCTCAGGCCCCTGCTCTAGCCGGCCGCGTGCATCATTGGCCAAAATATTCACCCCAGCGAACCAAGTGCCCCCATGGCGGAGCCATTCGGCCCGATGCGCAGGATTTTGCGACAGCGCAGCCGCGATGGGAGCCACATGCGCCACCCAGGCTTCAAGATCGGCATCGACCGAAAACTTGGTCCAACCGACCGTCCGAAGCTCCTCGATATGGGCCGCTACCCCCATAGGGCACTGCGCACCATATTCGCCGCCACCAGGAGCAAAAACACCCCAAACAGGCGCTTGAGTGGCCCTGCATTCATGCGATGCGCCACATTGGCACCAATGGGCGCGAAAATGAAAGTCATCGGAATAATCACGAAAAATGCCGGAAGGTTCACCGCGCCGAAGGTCCAAGGCAGGCGCGGCGAGTCAACCGACACAAACAGCCAAGCCAAAGCCGAGGGCACAGCAATGGCCAGCCCAAAGCCCGCCGCCGTTGCGACCGCCCGGTGAATGGGTACGCGGTGCAAGGTCATAAACGGCACACCAAGCGAGCCGCCACCGATCTCAAGCAATACCGACAGCCCGCCCAAAAGCGGCGCGGTTACAATGCGCCACAGGCCGGTGGGCAGGGCGGCGCCAATGCTCCAAGATTGCCGGCCAAATGCCAAATACAGCCCAATAATCGCTCCCAAACCCCCAAAGATCAGCTGCAAGATCTGCGATTGCAAATTGGCAGCCAGGGCCACGCCAAAAAGCGCCCCCACAGCAATACCCGGTGCCCATTGGCGCAAGATCTGCCAATCCACTGCGCCTTTTTTGTGGTGACTTTGCGTGGAGCGGATGGAGGTCACGATGATGGTCGCCAAAGAGGTCGCCAAACAGACCTGCATGAGCTGAGGACCGTCATATCCTAAGGATTGAAAGGCATAAAAAAATGCTGGCACCAACACGATACCACCGCCCACGCCCAGCAACCCTGCCAAAAATCCAGCGAAGCCGCCGATTGCGATCAAACTTGCAAGCACCGGTAGAAGGGTGGGTATATCCATCAATTGAGATCCAATTCTGCTTGACGCTGCGACAGCGCGGCGCGTTCGTTTAACAAAAGCCGATAATCGGCGATCTGAGCATCCTGCTGCGCGCCCAGCTCGGACAGGCGTCGTCGCCAATGCCGCGCGCCGGGCTGCCCGGCAAACAAGCCAAACATATGCCGCGTGATCTGATGCAACCGTCCACCTTGCTGCAAATGGGCTTCCATATAGGGGATCATCTGTTCTGCAATGCTCTGTGCTTCTGGCGCAGGCCCCTTGCTGCTGCGAAAGACGTCACAATCGGCCCGTGATAAAATCTCATAGGGCGTGTGATAGGCCGCCCGACCAATCATCACCCCGTCAAGCCCCGCTTCAAGATGGGCGCAGGCATCCGGCAGATGCTCCACACCCCCATTCAAGCTGAGATGGAGGCGAGGGAACATCTGTTTCATCCTGCGCACCAGATCATAGTCCAGCGGCGGGATATCCCGGTTTTCTTTCGGGCTGAGCCCCTGCAACCAAGCCTTGCGGGCATGGATGATGACCCGCGACACGCCGGTGCTCTCAATCATAGATAAAAACGCCGGCAGGCTGTCCTCAACCTGCTGGTCATCCACACCGATGCGGCACTTCACTGTCACCTCCGCCGCGCTCGCCGCCTGCATCGCCTCAAGACAGGCGCGCACAAGATCTGGCTCCGTCATCAAAACAGCGCCAAAGCGTCCCGATTGCACGCGATCTGACGGGCATCCAAGATTGAGGTTAATCTCCCCATAGCCATGGGCCGCGCCCAGCGCCGTGGCCTTGGCCAATTGTTCGGGGTTCGACCCGCCCAGCTGCAAAGCGACCGGTTGCTCTTCAGGACTAAAATCCAACAAGCGAAGCGCCCCGCCCAGCACCAAAGCCGGTGCGGTCACCATCTCAGTATAGAGCAAAACCTCCCGCGAGATCATCCGATGAAACACCCGACAATGACGATCGGTCCAGGCCATCATGGGTGCCACCGAAAGCTGCGCGTTTTGATTTAAATTATATATTTTATTTTCAGACACTTGCGGGGCCACATGCTAAGAAAAATTCATATTGCCTAGTTAGTCGAAAATCGGGCGGACAACAATAGACACGGAAAAGCAAAAATAGACACACGGTTTTTGCTGATGGCACGGTATGATACTTTGCCAATCATACCCATCGAACAAATTCATGCAGATTTCTTTATCCGGCTGTCTTTGCGAAATTTTATGAGGAAATTGAATGATCGGACAATCGCGCTGCCAGTTGTTAACACCGAGCAAAGCCAAAAGGGGCAAAGAGGCGCCTATATTGAAAATTTAGCGGGTTTTCTGGACAAACGCCGCGAAGGAGCGGTGAAGGAACTACCGCAGTTTCAAAAATGAGAAATCCACCATTTGATACTTCATTGGATTACCATCTGGGTCTGTTTAGGGAATTGTGAAATAGTCAGTGAAACTGTTTGGACCATGCGGCCAAGGATGATCATCAGGCAATGGAAGCTGCCGGAACAATAGTAGGAACGCTAACGCTTCCACCGCTCTAGTCACACGAACATATTGGCCAAAATCATCATCGCTCTTATGATAGAACTCCGCATGCGCAAAATCTCCACGAACACGATACGCCTCTAACAAGTCTTCAAGAAAACGAGTCCGGAGCGCCTCGTCGTCCTTAATTTTCTCGGCTTCGATGAGCCTTTCAAATAACTGTTTACGACTTTCAGTACGAAGCCGTTCGATGGCCCCTGAAATCCTGCCATCTATATCCAGCCCTAGATCATGAGCTTTTGAGATTGCTGCGGCTGAAATCGCTTTCAGCTCTTCTTTCCTAGTCACCTTGAGTTGTTCGACTCCAGGTGTCGATTCAAACCACTTACAAGCATTTACAATCCGATTTGGACCAAATGTATTCCCCTCCCTGATTGCAACTAGCACCCCAATGAATGCGCTCTCCCAAGTTTTCCAATTTTCCACCCAAAACCGCAAGCAATCGGTGGTAGTTTTGCGATCAGACTCACACCAGCATCGCAACAATCCAGTCGGCTTCAAACCACCATAGTCAACCGGTCGCCCTACCCGCCCAGTTGGCCAGATTAGCTGAAAATGGGCAGGCGCCGAACCCCCACCCATCAAAGGTTGTTCGTTATCAACACTTGGTTTGATCCAATAGTCAGACAGCCAAACCTCTATGCCCGCCGCCGCAGTAAAGAATGTTCCTAGCGTCCCTATCAGTTCGTTAATTTGTTCGGTAGTTTTCCCTTCATCGAAAACAACAGTTCCAACGACGTCGGAAACCTGAAAGTTTTGATCAGACCAACCAAAGGTGTAACTAAATGATATCTTAATTGTAATCCCATCTGTCGTGACCTCTACGATCTTAGAATCAGGTGGATCATTTACATCGGCAGCCACGATTGCTTTCTGAATATCTGGCGCAATAAACAATCCGTTGGTGTCAGACAGTTTGAACTGGAACTCCTGAATCAAATCCCCCGCGCCCCAAGGTCGAAACCCAACTATCGCTTGCCTGACGTCGACGTCGGCAAAATAAGTAACCAAATTTGCGCTTGCGGATGAACCCAGTGAAGTTGTCGCAGGCAAGACAGTGCAAAATTGATTATCTTCAAGTTGCAAGGGTATGGCACGATTGCTTTCGAACCGGACAAAATCCTCAAAACCTACGATCTTGACATCAACTGCCTCCGTCGACATTGAAATCCGACCAGTAACCGTCTGCCCATTGTAATCGGTCCGGCATAGCAACGTCTTCCCGTTGTACTTGTTCTGCATACTTTGAGGCCCCCTTTCAAAATCGTCGTTTCCATACATTGTCTTATGGCCAACAAAAAATCACTTCCGCTGCGACATCCGTTTTTCAGCACTAACCCAAACCACGGCAATCATCACAAGTGATTGAAAAGGAAAAATCTGACCATAGGGCGATGCAACGCTCAACATCTTGCCAATTATCAGCCAAATCTGACCACCATTTGTACAATATTTTGAACAACACATAAATTTTTAATTTAAGTTACTGATACATAAAGCACTTTATGGTTAACCCGTCCAGGCCATCATCGGTGCCACCGAGAGGCGGGCGGATGATTTCAGGATATTTTTATTATTTTCAGACACTTATTTCACTTCGAATTGGGTGGGGTTCGCGCTGTAAGCTATCTGAACTCTGCGGCAACAACAAGAGAGCCTGCCCCATGCGCAGCTAGGCGACTTTCACCACCATTTTGCCAAAGCTATTGCCAACAAGCAGGTCATTGAGCGCTGCGGGGGCGTGCTCCAGGCCATTGATTATTTGCTCTTTATATTTCACCTCCCCGCTCTCGAGCCACTGGGTCATGTCCCGAATGAAGGCCTTAAACAGGCTGGGTGGGAAGCTGTCGTAGATGATGAATCCTTGCACTTTCACCTTCATGCGCAAGATCGTACCCATGATCGCCGGTCCGAAGTCAGGCCCTTCTGGCAAACCCGCTAGGTTGTACCAGGACACCACACCGCAAACGGGCATGCGCGCAAAAGCATTCAACAGCGGCAGCACCGCATAGAGCACCTTGCCACCCACATTTTCGAAGTAAATATCCACACCCTTGGGACAGGCTTGCTTGAGTTCAGCTGCGAAATTGTCAGATTTATGATCCAAACATGCGTCGAAGCCCAAATTCTCAACCACATGTGCGCATTTTTCCGCACCGCCAGCGATCCCAACCACGCGGCAGCCCTTGATCTTGGCGATTTGCCCCACGGTTGCGCCCACCGGACCAGAGGCCGCAGCCACGACCACGGTCTCTCCGGGCTGCGGCGCGCCAATTTCAAGCAAACCGGCATAAGCCGTATAGGCCGGCATCCCCAAAATACCCAAATACCATGACGGATTTTGCGGCGCTTGGCCAAGGTTGCGCAGATCTGTGCCATCGCTCAGCGCGTAGTCTTGCCAGCCGCTTGCTGCCAAAACATGATCGCCGGGCAGATATCCGTCACAATTGCTCTGCATGACTTCTGCCACCACCTGCCCTGTCATGACCTCGCCCAATTTGACCGGCTCGGCATAGGATTTCGCATCATTCATGCGCCCGCGCATATAGGGGTCAAGCGATAGGTAACGTGTGCGCAGCAGCATCTGACCTGCACCGGCTGTCGGCACCTCGCTATGCTGCACCTGCAAGGTCTTGGCGTCCGGCAGGCCATGGGGCCGCTCGGCGAGCACCACACGGCGGTTGGTATCTGCTGTTTGCGGCATTTCTATCTCCCAAATATTCGGCCTTTCGGCATTTGATGCAAAACCTAGGGTGCAGCCCTGGCTTTGGCAATTTGTTTCTGCTCAGGTGCCGCTGGACCCGGCCGGCTCAATCGCCTAGCCTCGCAGGAAGAGGGCGAAGCTCTGCGCCCACACGAAGGTCCATTGCGCGACGAGACATAGGAATACATCCAGGTGACACAAGCACAAAAACGGCCGTGGTTGGTGCTCGCAGGACTGGCACTGGGCGTGACGGTCACCAATGGCTTTGCCCGATTTTCCTATGGGCTGATACTGCCAGCGATGCAGTCGGATTTGGGATGGAACTATGCCCAAGCCGGATGGCTCAACACAGCCAATGCTCTGGGCTATATCGCAGGCGCGATTTTGACGATGCTCATGATCGGGCGATATTCAGCCACATCTCTTTTCTCCTTTGGATTGGTCACCACCAACCTGGCGCTGCTGGCGACCGGATTGAGCGCAGAGCTTTGGTGGCAAACTCTTTGGCGCATTTTGGTTGGTTTTTTTGGCGCTCTTTCGTTTTCCACCGCCGGCGTCTTAGCCGCTGGCCTGTTTCCAAATGACCCGCGCCGCAATGCCATGGCCATTGCCATCGTATTTGGAACCGGCGGCGGCTTGGCGATTGTTTTATCCGGAGCGAGCCTGCCGCTGTTTTTAGAGCATTACGGTGCCGATCACTGGCCCTTAGCCTGGGTCATCATCGCAGCGATTTGCCTGAGCTTTTTGCCGCTGTGCCTGTGGTCAGCTGCAAAGCTTAAGAGCCCGGCACCTAAGCGAGCAGAGGCTGCAAAGCCCCTTCCGGTCACTCAAATTTGGGCGCAATTGGCCGGATACGCTGGGTTTGGATTGGGCTATATCGTGTTCTTAACATTTTTATCAGCCTGGATGACCCAGCAGGCGGCCAGTGCGACATTCATCGCGGCGGTGTGGATATTGCTGGGCCTGTGCATCTGCATGTCACCTCTGGTCTGGCGTACCATTCTGGCGCGCCATGCCTCAGGCCTGCCATTGGCCATGATCTTAAGCTGCATCGCTTTGGGATCCGCGCTTCCGGTGCTATTTCCGGGCAATCTCTCCTTATTGCTCGCAGCGGTAATTTTTGGCCTTTCTGTCTTTATGGCCCCCAGCGCAGTGACCAATTTTACCCGCCAAAACCTGCCTGCGCACAGCTGGGGCGCGGCCATCAGCCTCTTCACCGTTGTCTTTGCGGTGGCGCAGACCCTTGGACCCTATGCCGCGGGATTATTGGGAGATCTGGCCGGTGACATTGGCATCAGCCTCCTGGGCGCATCAGGCCTGTTGCTTTTAGGTGCGCTCATAGCCCTGACGCAACGGCCTTTGCCAAACCATCCCGTCACAGGGAACACAAAACCCGGCAAGCCCGAATAAAACATTAAAATACCCGCCCCCCGTCGTGAGACTCTGGCGGCGCAGGCGTAAATCACAAAGGATTAGAACATGACCAGATTGACCGGAAAATCCGCCCTCATAACAGGCGCTGCCCGCGGCATAGGGCGCGGTTTTGCACAAAAATATCTGGAAGAAGGCGCAACGGTCGCCATCGCAGATCTAAATCTTGCCGCCGCAGAGGCCACGGCGGCGGAACTGGGCAAAGGCGCCTATGCGGTGCCGCTGGATGTGACAGATCAACTCAGCATTGATGCCGCGCTGGCTCAAGTTGTGGCCCAGTCTGGAAAAATCGACATTCTTGTGAACAATGCAGCGCTCTTTGATGCTGCACAAACCGTCGATATCACCCGCGAAAGCTATGAGCAGCTGTTTTCGGTCAATGTCGCCGGTACGCTCTTCACCATGCAGGCAGCAGCCCGGCAGATGATTGCTCAAGGCCATGGGGGCAAAATCATCAATATGGCCTCTCAAGCCGGTCGGCGCGGCGAAAGCTTGGTTTTGGTCTATTGCGCCACCAAAGCGGCGGTGATTTCGATGACCCAATCGGCGGGTCTGAACTTGATCAAATACGGCATCAATGTGAATGCCATCGCCCCAGGCGTGGTAGATGGGGCACATTGGGAGCATGTGGACGCAATGTTTGCCCAATTGGAGGATAAGGCGCTGGGACAAAAGAAAGCCGAGGTCGCAGCTGGCGTACCAGCTGGCCGCTTTGCTGTTCCGGCAGATCTCAGTGGAATGGCGGTTTTCTTAGCTTCCGCCGAAGCCGATTACATTGTATCACAAACCTATAATGTGGACGGCGGCCAGTGGATGAGCTGATCTAGCGCAGGCGGAGATCCGAACCGAACCGATACCGCGGCCCCGCAGATCGCCGCCTTTGCGAGGAAAGGATGAAAACCATGCGCCGGCAGGCCCTAATCGTCGGAGGCGGTATTGGTGGGTTATGCGCCGCCATCAGCCTGCGCTTGACTGGCTGGGACGTTCAAGTCTTTGAGCAGGCCTCCCAGATCACCGAGATTGGCGCCGGGCTGCAAGTCAGCCCCAATGGCGTTAAAATTCTCGAGCGCATTGGCGTGATGGAGCGCCTCAATTCCGCGCTGTTCGAACCCGAAGCGATTGAAATTCGGATGGGTATCTCAGGGCGTCCAATCCTTTACCTGCCCATGAAAGGCGCAGCCGCCCAGCGCTGGGGCGCGCCTTATATACAGGTGCATCGCGCCGATCTCATCACAGCTTTACTCGCCCGGCTGGAGGCCTTGCAGCGCGGCGCCGTGCAAACCGGATGCGCGGTCCGCGGCTATGCACCCTGTAAGGACGGCGCCGAAGTCATTTTGACCAATGGCCAGCGCATTCAGGCGGATTTGGTGATCGGAGCGGATGGTATTCACTCCAAGATTCGTCACCAGATGCTTGGACCGGATGCACCGCGCTTCACCGGAAATTATGCTTGGCGTGCTTTGGTGCCAAAAGCACAGCTCGATGCTCTGGCCCCGCCTCCCTCTGGCTGCATCTGGGCCGGGCCCAAAAAACACGCCGTTACCACCTATGTGCGCGGGGGTGATGTGGTGAATTTTGTCGGTATCGTCGAGCAAACGATCTGGCGCGAGGAGAGTTGGAGCCGCACGGGCGATCGGCAAGAAGCCCTAGCAGATTTCGACGGCTGGGCACCACCGATCACAGCGATATTGGAGCAGGCTGAGGTGCTGCACAAATGGGCCCTATTCGACAGGGCCCCATTGCCGCAATGGCATGACGGCCATGTGGTGCTTATTGGAGATGCGGCCCATCCAATGTTGCCGTCCATGGCCCAAGGCGCGGTGCAATCGCTCGAGGATGGCTATCACTTGGCACGCACACTAGGCGAAGCTGAGGGCGCCAATATCCCCGCCGCATGCGCCCGGCACTATGCACAGCGCATCGCGCGCACCAGCAAAGTCCAGCGGGTCTCGGCGGAAAACCTACAGCTGTTTCACAAATCCAGCCGCGCGGCACAGATGATGAGCTATGCGCCAATTTGGTTGGCCGGCCAGCTGACCCCTTCGCTGGTACACAGGCGCAATGATTGGCTTTATGGCGCAGCTATACCGCCGCTGAACATCTGAGCTGAGAAGTATCGGAGCGCCAGCCGGAACGGGTACTGCGCAAATCTGGTTACTTCGGCAATGCACCCGTCATCACATAACGCAGCGCATCGGCCACTTGGAGCGGAGTTTGCGCCACGACCAGGGCCGCCGCATCCACTTCTTTCAACGCGTGCTGGTGCGCGTCTTGATGCATAACAATAAGAGGTTTGCCCAGCGCCGCCGCATATCCGGCATCAAATGCAGCGTTCCATTGCTTGTATTTCTCACCAAACCGCACAACGACGACATCGGCTTGCTCGATACCGGTGCGGGTGCGAATGGCATTGAGCTGCGCGCCTTTGCGGTCATGCCAAAATTTATTCGGCTCCGCCCCCAAGATTTCAACACCACAGTCATCACTGGCGGCATGATCTGTCACTGGTCCGTCAAAGGAGAGGTTGAGATCCCCGCAGGCGGCAATGATTTCATCGCGCCAATCGGTATGAATTTCGCCGGACAGGTAAATACGCATAAAAATCTCCAAGTCATGGGTTGAGTGTTACAGCCCGCCGCGACAGCGGTCAGCTGCGAATTAGGATGCCAAGATCTGCCACATTGGTGCCGGTTGCGCCGGTGATATGCAAGCCACCCGCCGCCGCAAGCGCGGGATAAGCATCATTGTTGTCGAGCAAGCCTGCTGGATCCAGCCCAGCGGCACGAATTTGAGCCAGCGTTGTCTCACAGACCACCCCGCCCGCCGCATCCGTGGGGCCGTCACGGCCATCTGTGCCAGCTTGCAGGTACAGCCAAGGAGCTTGCCAAGCCTCCGCTTCAGCCAAAAGCGCCAGCCGCAGCGCTAAATCTTGGTTGCGCCCGCCTCGGCCGGTGCCTGTGAGCTTGACGGTTGTTTCACCGCCAAAGACATGCGCGCCGCGCCCCATGTCCCTGATCTTATACACCGCCTCGGTCACATCACCGATCAGGGGCCGCGGGTGCAGTTTTGCAGAGCGATAGGCTGCGCCCATAGCGGCAAGGCTCAGCCCGTTGGAACCAATCAAAACATTGCGCGCTTCCGGTAAATCAATATCTATATCAGCGCCTTGCAAGACCCCTCGCACAGTCTGGGGCAATGTCTCCCATATGCCGAGTTGCGCTAAAATATCCCGCGCCTCAGCTTTTGTGCCAATCGGAGCGACCGTGGGACCGCTGGCCACAGCCCGCAGATCATCTCCAATCACATCCGATAAGATCAGTGCTGTCACCGGGCTCGGCGCCGCATAGCGCAGCATGCCACCGCCCTTAAGCTCAGACAGCTGTTGGCGGATCAGGTTCATCACCTCAATATCCGCCCCGCTGGCCAAGAGCTGCGCGTTCACCGCGATTTTATCGTCAAGCGACACTCCAGCAACCGGCGCAGGCAAAAGCGCCGAACCGCCGCCGGAGATCAAGCACAACACCGGCCGACCAGCCTGGCTGGCAGCAACCAGTGCCGCTTTCACCGCTTGAGCGGCTTTCAAGCCAATTTCATCGGGAATGGGATGGGCCGCGGCAAAAATCTGCGCCTCGGGCATGGGAGGCAAATGCTCTGCGCGCTCGGCATTTTCCGGGTTGGTGACAACCACGAGTGCCGGCACTGGACCCAGTAAAGATCGCGCCGTGCCCGCCATGCTCAAAGCGGCTTTTCCCACAGCTATCACAGTTGGAGCCATATCGAACTCAGGCAAAGACCTGCGCACCGCCTCCGCAGGATCTGCGGCAGCAACCCCTGCGTTAAACGCCGCGCAAGCTTGAGAATAGAAGGGATGAATCATTACGGCCACTTTCTTTGATCGCTTCTTACGTCCTTGCGGGCTGAAAGAACATATCTCCTCGGCGCAAATCGCCGAAAAGAAATTCAATACCGCCGCCAAAAACACCTGTCACTTGCGGAAAAATAATGCAGACTGCCGCAAAGCTATGAGAAGGACGCCAGATGAGCACATTCGACGAAGATCTTTTCCTTAAGGGTCTAGAGCAGCGCAAAGCCACCCTGGGAGCAGAATATGTCACAAATAATCTTGCGGCGGCTGATGAGTTTACCCGACCCTTCCAAGAGGCGATGACCGCTTGGTGTTGGGGCTTTGGCTGGGGCGATGATGTGATTGACGCCAAAACGCGCTCGATGATGAACCTGTCGATGATCGGCGCTTTGGGAAAAATGCATGAGTGGGAATTGCATTGTAAAGGCGCGCTCAGCAATGGGGTCACCGTTGAAGAGATCCGCGCCATTATTCACGTGATTGGTATCTATTGCGGTGTGCCGCAGGCTTTGGAATGCTTCCGCGCCGCGCGCAAGGTCTTGACAGAGGCCGGCCAGCTCTAATCCCACTCTGCCGCTACGGAATGCTTGCAAACTGACCGGAAACCCTATGCTCTGCCGGCATCACAAATATTGAGGTCCCTATGTCCAATCCCCATTATCCACATCTTTTTCAGCCCCTTGATCTGGGCTTCACACAGCTGAAAAACCGAGTGGTCATGGGCTCGATGCATTTGGGGCTTGAAGAAGCGGAGCATGGGTTCGAACGCATGGCCGCCTTTTACGCAGAACGCGCAGCGGGCGGCGCTGCTTTGATCGTCACTGGTGGGATCGGCCCGAATGCCGAAGGCGGCGTTGGGATTGGCGCTGCCGTTATGACCACCCCTGAGGAGGCGGCAGAGCACCGTGTTGTCACGGATGCGGTTCACGCCGCCGGTGGCAAAATCGCCATGCAAATCCTGCACACCGGGCGCTATGCCTATAACCCCAATGCAGTAGCCCCCTCACCGCTGCAGGCTCCGATCAATCCGGTCAAACCCAAAGAATTGGATCAAGCCGGGATTGAACAGCAAATCGCCGATTTCGTGCGCGCCGCGCAACTGGCGCAATCGGCCGGATATGACGGGGTCGAGATTATGGGCTCGGAAGGGTATCTGCTCAACCAGTTCATCGCCCTTCGCACAAATCACCGCACGGATGACTGGGGCGGAAGCTATGAAAACCGAATTCGTTTGGCCGTTGAGATTGTCCGACAAGTGCGCCAAGCGGTTGGCCGTGACTTCATCATCATCTTTCGCTTGTCGATGATTGATCTGGTGGAAGGCGGCTCTTCGATCGATGAGGTGATCACATTGGGCCATCAGATTGCGAAGGCCGGTGCCACAATTTTCAACACTGGTATCGGCTGGCATGAGGCGCGGATTCCAACCATCGCAACCTCAGTGCCCCGCGCCGCCTTCACCTGGGTCAGTGCGCGGTTGCGGGCCGAAATGCCGATCCCTGTCATCACATCCAATCGGATCAACACGCCCGAGGTGGCAGAGGCGGTGATTGCCCGCGGGGATGCCGATATGGTCTCCATGGCCCGTCCATTTCTGGCAGATGCCAGTTTCGTCACCAAATCCGCGGCGGGAAAATCAGACGAAATCAACACCTGCATCGGCTGTAATCAGGCTTGTTTGGATGCTATTTTCAGCGGTCAAATTACCTCCTGCTTGGTTAATCCCTTCGCCTGTAACGAAACACATATGCAACTGCGGCCAGCCCAAACCGCCAAACAGATTGCCGTGGTTGGCGCGGGGCCAGCAGGGCTCGCGGCGGCGACAACAGCCGCGCGGCGCGGGCATGACGTGACCCTGTTTGAAGCTGCAAACCAGATTGGTGGACAGTTTAATATCGCCAAGCAAATACCTGGAAAAGAGGAATTTTACGAAACTTTGCGCTATTTCAGAAAGGAAATTGAGCTCAGTGGGGTGACATTGAAACTGAACCATCGGGTCGCGGCAGAAAGCCTGGCCGAATTCGATGAAGTCATCTTGGCCACGGGCGTTGTCCCGCGCCGCCCCAACATTCCCGGCATAGATCATCCCAAGGTTTTGGGCTACCTTGATGTCATATCGGGCGCGCCTGTTGGTCCGCGCGTTGCAGTCATTGGCGCCGGTGGCATCGGCTTCGACATCAGCGAATATTTGATCCACAGCGGCCCATCGGCCAGTCAAGATATTGAGACCTTCATGCAGGAATGGGGCATTGATATGAGCTTCCAAGCCCGCGGCGGCGTAGAAGGCATGGTGCCACAGATCGTCCCTGCTGCTCGTGAGGTCTTTTTGCTGCAACGCAAATCCAAGAAAGTTGGCGCCGGCCTGGGCAAAACAACCGGATGGATTCACCGCACAAATTTGGCCAAACGCGGGGTGCAGATGATGGCTGGGGTGACCTATGAAAAGATCGATGATGACGGGCTGCACATCACCCAGGCTGGAACAGCGCACCTGTTGCAGGTGGACAGCATCGTTCTTTGTGCCGGCCAAGAACCTGAGCGCGGCCTGGCGGCGGATCTGCCACAGGCACATTTGATTGGTGGTGCCGATGTGGCGGCCGAATTGGATGCGCGCCGCGCGATTGATCAAGGCACCCGGCTGGCTCTCACGCTCTAACTCTCGGAAAGAGCTTGCAGATCTGCGATGGTCATGCCGGGCGTGATCGCCTCTGAGGCCACATTCAGATCAAGAACCGCACCGGTCGGGCTGGCCAAGGCACGGGCGAAAGCATCTGCGAACTCCTCCGTGCGCTCGATCCGCTCTGCGTGGAACCCATAGGCTCGCGCCAGCGCCGCGAAATCTGGGTTGATCATTTCGGTGCCGCTGACGCGCCGGGGAAAATGGCGCTCTTGGTGCATCCGTATGGTGCCATAGCTGCCATTGTTGACAATAAGCACAATGGGCCGTGCATCCGCTTGCAACGCAGCCCCAAGCTCTTGGCAGTTCATCTGAAAATCACCGTCCCCTGCAAAACACAGCGCGCATCGCTCGGGATACGCCACCTTCGCGGCAATCGCCGCCGGCAGACCGTAACCCATTGCGCCCGATTGCGGGGCCAGCAGCCGCTGCTGCTGTGAAAACTGTAAAAACTTATTGGGCCAAATCGCGAAATTTCCCGCGCCATTGGTGACGATGGCATCTTCTGGCAACATCGCCTGCACAGTGCTTGTGACCACGCCCATATCTACCGGGCTGGGTTGGGCCTTGGCCGTTTGCGCGCTTATAAATCCTGCGCGCGCAGATTTGGCCCATGCCGGATCGTGGCTCATGCCGGCCTGCTCGAGCCGCGCTGCGAGCCCATTCAAGAGCGGGGCCGGATCGCAGATCATGCTCAAATCAGGCGCGACAAATTTGTGAAACTCATCGCCTGACCGATGCGATTGCGCGATCCATTGGTCGCCGCGATCAGTACCAAAGAGGGTGAAAGCATGGGTGGTCATCTCCCCAAAACGCAGGTTGACGGCCAGGACCAGATCCGCCTCAGTCAGGATGCGTTTGGTATTGGCAGTCATCCCAACCCCCGCCTCACCGACGAACAGCGGATCTGTATTGTCAAAAAGGTCATGATAGCGAAAGCCTGTGACCACTGGAATATTGAGCTTATTTGCACAGGCCCGCAGAGCGCCGCGGTCCTGGCTGTTCCATCGGCCGCCGCCCGCCAAGATCACCGGGCGTTGGGCAGTTTGTAACTTTTCTGTAAGTTGCTCCAGATCCGCTGCAACCGCTGCGGATTTTGGCGCAAAGATGGGGGTGGTTGGGATCTCTATATCGGCAGATTGCGTTAAAATATCCTCTGGCAATGCGATGACCACTGGGCCTGGACGGCCCGAGATGGCCAAGGACCATGCCCGGCGAATGATTTCCGGGGTGCGCGACAGATCGGTAATTTCAGTGGCATATTTTGCTATGGGACCGAAAACTTGGCGGTAATCTAGCTCTTGAAACGCCTCGCGCCCCTGATGTTCAAGCCCAACCTGCCCGACGAAGAGGAGCATCGGCGTTGAGGCTTGCATCGCCGTATGCACCCCGATGCTGGCATTGGTGGCACCAGGGCCGCGGGTTACAAAACACAGGCCCACCTCCCCGGTGAGCTTCGCCCAAGCCTCCGCCATAAAAGCCGCGCCGCCTTCATTGCGGCAACCGATGAAGCGAAAGTCGGGGGCGTCGCAAAACGCATCCAAAACCGCCAAATAGCTCTCACCGGGGACCCCGAAGCCGGCGCGTGCGCCCAAAGATATTAACGTTTGAACAACGGCCTGCCCGCCCGATATCTGCACCATGCGCCTGTATCCTTTTGAAAGTCTAAAAGCAGTTTATGCAGATTTGGCCCCAACGACCAGCGGAATAGGAATATATGCGATCTGTTGTGCCGATTTTGCCAGCGCTGCGGCGCTGATGGCGGCTTAGCGCCGTGCATTTATTGGCTCTGTGCTCGCGCAGTTAACTCTGTGCACGGCTGTGCGCTGCGCCGCTGTCCTGCGATGGCCCTCGACGGCAATCGGACAGCCAGGACAGGGTCTCTGACACGCGATCCCCGAGCGGCACGTCCAACACATGATCAAATGCGGTCACCATGCGCACAGGCGTTTTGGGCGCGGCTTTAGAGCCAGTACCGCGCGCCACATCACCAATTAGATTTTGCATTTGCCGATCCGTAAGCCAATGCGGCGTTCCGATATTTACCCGAGGTGGCGACCCGGCGTTTATCCCCTCCGCCAACATCGTATAAGCCAGATCTGACACGCTCACCCAATTCTTGGCCTCAAGCCCATGGGCCTCATGGCCCGAATTCAAATCCTGCCAAAGACGTTCAATCTCATTGCAAAAGCGTTGCCCAGGGCCAAAGATTTGGCCGGCTTGGAATTGGGTGACCGAAATACCCGTGTCGTGGCCCCAATTGGCGACCATATCCTCTGCAATCAGCACCGTATCTTGGACGAAAGGTAGATCTTGCGGCAGATCGGCTCGAGCGGCGCAAAGCTGCACCAATCTTGCCTCATCGGCCATGTTATTGGCGGTCCAAAACTCTTGTAACAGCTCGAGCAATATGGCCGTGCCGGTCACATTGGTTTGAAGGCAGCGTTCCTCACCGCCCAAGGGCCAGGCCCGAAGCGTTTCAACGGCGCAATGGAACACCAATTGGGGTTGGACGACCTGGATCAGTTTTTTGAGTTTATTGCGATCACTAATGTCGCCCAACACCAATTGGTAATTGTCAGCTTCCTCAAGATCCCAAATATCCCCAAGACTTGCGGCTGCTGTCAGGGCGTCATAATTGGTCACGGTGTGGCCCTCATTCACGGCACGGCGCACCACAACCGATCCGATGAATCCAGCGCCACCCGTCACCAATATTTGCATTTCTGCCCCCGCAGGTTGCTTCCAATAGGGCCGTTATTTCATCAAATTATTTATATCTGGTGAAGATAACGCATAATTTTGCAGAAAATTTCCTGCGATTTGGCGTCATTCTACGGGCTGCAAGTGTTGATAAATCTGAAACAGCTTTCGAGCTTTATTATCCGATAGGGCTCGCCCCTCCGCAGCCAATAAAATATTGCAATACAACTCATAGCTTTCGGGGTGCGCAAGAATTTGCGCGATACGCGTTTGATGGTGTACCACGCCGGCCTGATGGGCCTGTGCCACATCTTCAAGCTGCAAAAGACGGTCCATTTCAGCAATCCGTGCCTTTGCGCTGCGCTCTATTGACGGGTTGTGTTCTGTGTTAAAGTTGCGCTGCACCCAATAGGCTAAATCAATCGGTTTGCTTGATCGATTTGGCAAGCCGCGCATTTGTTTCATCAAAAAACTCTGGGCTGATCGCAAAGAATAGTGATTGCATTCAACCAGCCTTGTGCCATCTGCCAGGCCGATCAAAGACATGCGATTGGGCATCTGGCCAAGCAAAGTTATGTTCTGCGGCAGATCATAGACAGACCAATAGGGCCGCGGGTGCCGCGCTGCATCTTTTTGCTTCGGGCGGTGTACACCAAAACCATTGAAGGGACCGGCGGGTTTGAAAAGTGTTTTGAAAAACGTGGCAGCAATCGGAAAAATAGTGTCAGATGGGATGGAGTGTTGAAATTGCAAGGTCACCGGACGGTCTTCAAACCGATCAATCCCCGCGTTGCCGAACAAACGCCATGGCATCGCAATCGCATCTGTTTGCTCTGGCACGGCCGAAATCAGGTCATGCAAGCTGCCCGCGCCGAGATGCACGTTGATAAATTCATCCACATCACAGACCACGGCCCAATCGCATAACTTGCGCAAAGGATGCCGCCACGCCGCCTTGAGCGCCTGCCATTGCGGGCTTATCCCCTGTGGCATCTTTTGCACAATGTGATGTAGCTCCCCGTGCCAGGCCAATACGGCCAGCAGTTGATCTGTGCCGTCGTCACAATCATTGGTATAGACCAACAGATCCGTCACCCCGATGGCCCGCATATGCGCCACCCATTCGACGACAAAGGGCGCCTCATTTCGCAGGGTGGTCACTGCAAGGATACGCATAAAATAACTTTCTAAAAGCCCAAGCGTTGCGCATTTTTTGGCGAAGTTCAATCACAGCATCGCTTTTTTTATCGGCGCGGGCCCTGCCCCCCTTGCTCTGGCGGCAGTTTGTGCCAAGTTGGCGCAAAGGGGAGGATATATGGAAGCGGATTTTGTCATAATTGGGTCGGGCTCAGCAGGATCAGCCATGGCGGCCCGGCTGTCTGAGGATGGTCAACATTCCGTGATCGTTCTCGAATATGGAGGCACTGATGCCGGGCCCTTCATCCAAATGCCTGGCGCGCTCTCCTATCCAATGAATATGCCCATCTATGATTGGGGCTATCGCTCTGAACCTGAGCCGCATTTGGGCGGGCGGCAATTGGCCTGCCCCCGCGGCAAGGTGATTGGGGGCTCCTCCTCCATAAATGGCATGGTCTATGTGCGTGGCCATGCGGGTGATTATGACCATTGGGCCGAAAGTGGCGCCGAAGGCTGGTCCTATGCGGATGTGCTGCCCTATTTTCTGCGTATGGAAAATTGGCACGAGAGCGGCCAGGGCGGTGATCCCGATTGGCGCGGCAAGAGCGGGCCGCTGCATATCAGCCGCGGGAAACGCGATATTCCGCTGCATCAAGCTTTTGTGGAGGCAGGCCGCCAGGCGGGGTTCGAAGTCACCAAAGACTATAACGGTGCGCAGCAGGAAGGGTTTTCGCCGATGGAGCAAACCGTCTGGCGCGGGAGGCGCTGGTCTGCGGCCAATGCCTATCTCAAACCAGCTCTGAAGCGGCCCAATCTGACGCTGCACAAATGTCTCGCGCGCCGCCTGATCCTCAAAGACGGTCGCGCCGTTGGGGTGGAGGTCTCCAAAGGACAAAATATCTCTGTGATCCGTGCCCGCCGCGAGGTGATTGTCGCCGCTTCTGCGATCAACTCTCCCAAACTCTTACTGCTTTCAGGCATAGGGCCCGCGGCGCAGCTGATGCAAATGGGGATAGAGGTGCAGGCAGACCGACCCGGCGTCGGGCAAAACCTGCAAGATCATTTGGAACTCTATATCCAGCAGGCCTGCCTACAGCCTATTACGCTCTACAAATATTGGAATCTCTTTGGAAAACTGCGCGTCGGTTTGGAATGGCTCGTCAATAAATCTGGCCCCGGTGCGTCGAATGCCTTTGAATCTTGTGCGTTTCTGCGCTCAAAACCGGGTGTGCGCTATCCCGATATTCAATATCATTTCTTGCCAATCGCCGTGCGCTATGATGGGCAAGCCGCGGCCGAAGGCCATGGGTTCCAAGCCCATGTCGGGCCCATGCGGTCTGCCTCGCGCGGGGCGGTGACGCTGCGCTCTGGGGATCCGAATGACGATCCTAAGATCCTGTTCAACTATATGTCCGATCCGCAAGATTGGAGCGACTTTCGCCATTGCATCCGTTTGACTCGCGAGATTTTTGGCCAGGCTGCTTTTGACCCCTTCCGAGGCAAGGAAATTCAACCCGGCGCAGAGCTGCAAAGCGACGCCGAGCTTGACGCTTTCATCTCTGAGCATGTGGAAAGCGCCTACCATCCCTGCGGAACCTGCAAAATGGGTCGCAGAGAGGATCCTATGGCGGTGGTGGATTCCGAATGCCGGGTGATCGGAGTGGACGGGCTGCGCGTGGTGGACAGCTCCATTTTCCCACGCATCCCCAATGGCAACCTGAACGGGCCGTCTATCATGGTCGGCGAAAAAGGCGCCGATCACATTCTGGGCAAACAGCCCCTGTCAAAAGACAATAGAGCCCCCTGGATCAACCCAAGGTGGGAAACCTCACACAGGTAGACCATTGGCATGGCAGGAGCGCCAGGCTTACGCGCCTCTCGCGCGCGTTTGGCACCGGAGCTGCACAGCGAAGAGGTCAACCCACAGGCCGATCGCGCGCTGACGCTGCCCCAGCCCCAAAACCCGGGTCCGTGATGCTAGCACCGGCATGACGCTACGCGGCGGCCTGCCCTATTTTTGCAGCTATCAAATCTTGCGCCGCGCTAGGCGACAATCTTAGCCAGCGTAGCGGCGCGAAGATCTTCCTCGCTGACGCCCTCTGCCGTCTCCACGATCGCCAATCCGCCCTCAACCACATCCAGCACCCCAAGATTGGTGATGATGCGGTCCACAACACCTGCACCCGTGAGCGGCAGGCTACAGGCCGGCAGCACTTTGCTTTCGCCCCTCTTGTTGGTGTGATCCATGACCACAACAACCCGGCCCACACCGGCCACCAGATCCATGGCACCGCCCATACCTTTGACCAGCTTGCCAGGGATCATCCAATTGGCCAAATCGCCATTTTCCGCAACTTCCATTGCCCCCAGGATCGCCATGGCAATCTTGCCACCACGAATCATTCCAAAGGACGTCGCGCTGTCGAAATAAGCGGTTTGCGGCAGTTCGGTAATCGTTTGCTTGCCCGCGTTGATCAGATCAGGGTCAACCTCATCTTCTGTTGGAAAAGGCCCCATGCCCAACATGCCATTTTCCGATTGTAAGGTCACCTCAACCCCCTCGGGGATATAGTTGGAAACAAGCGTCGGAATCCCGATGCCCAAATTCACATAGGTGCCATCTTCCAACTCTTGCGCGGCCCGCGCGGCCATTTGGTTGCGGTCCCAGCCTTTTGTCTCTGTGGCCATTATGATGCCCTCACTGTACGTTGTTCGATCCGTTTCTCATGGCTGCCTTGAATGAGCCGGTGCACATAGATGCCGGGCAAATGAATATGATCGGGATCCAAACTGCCCGTGGGAACAATCTCCTCAACCTCGGCAATACAAACCTTGCCGCACATGGCCGCAGGCGGATTAAAATTCCGCGCCGTCTTGCGGAAAATCAAATTGCCAGTCTCATCGGCCTTCCAGGCTTTGACAATCGACAGATCAGCAAAGAGCCCAGTTTCGAGAATATAGGTCTCGCCATTAAACTCTTTATGCTCTTTGCCCTCGGCAATCACCGTGCCCACTCCGGTCTTGGTATAAAATCCCGGAATTCCGCAACCAGCGGCGCGCATCCGTTCCGCCAAAGTGCCCTGCGGGTTGAATTCAAGCTCCAGCTCCCCTGAGAGATATTGCTGCATGAATGTGTCATTCTCGCCCACATAGGAGGAGATCATCTTTTTGACCTGCCGCGTTTGAAGCAAGATGCCGATGCCAAAGTCATCCACACCGGCATTGTTCGATGCAAAAGTCAAATCCTTGGTGCCAGCCTCTCGTATCGCGGCCAATAGATTTTCTGGCAAACCACACAGACCAAACCCCCCAGCAGCAATAAACATCCCGTCAAACAACAGCCCTTCAAGAGCCTCGCTGGCGGATCCATATAGTTTTTTCATGAGCAAACCGTCCTCTTCGTTCCCTTGACCTCAAAACCACTGAATAAACTAACGGTCAAGGCTAAGCAGCTGTTTTACGCATCATGCGCAGCTAAGGAAACAGCACAATTGCGCGACAGGACCAGTTTTATGATGTCACAGAACTCGGTTGGCCAATGTGACAGCTGCGCAAAAGAAATTGGGCAGATTTATGCCAACCGCTGAACTAAATCGTCGTCTCGCGCTGTGAAAAGGAAATTGCTCATATGTGTTTTCATCTCACCAGCTTGTACCGCGAGCGCTTTATCAGAGGTGAACGGCACAAGTTGATGTACAGCTTCGTCAATGCCCCATGCGGCATATCCGTGCGAGGCCATGAGCTCAAAAACAGTTTCAAATTTGGTATTGGCCTCACTGCGACACAGAGCCAGATGCTATGGCGGTTGCGTGAAGGATAAATCCGCATCAGATCGTTCACACGGATCACCTTATTATGGCTTTGTTGTATTAACCGTGTGTGGTAAGCCTTTCGAAGGACACAAGATGCCGAAATACCTCCAGAGTTCGTCCAATATTGTGTTAAAAATGACGGGCGACCTCTCCCCCCCCGCTTTCACGCTAGAGAGAGGTTGTAAGGACAAACGCATAGTGAGCGGAGAAAGATCACCATTTTACAAGCGTTAGAGAAAAGGCTTGCTATAGGCCCTTGCACCTCTCAAGTCATAGAACCACTAGTTTTTATGACATACGTTATGTCATCAGTTTTATATCAATAAAGTAATAGCACTATTGGTAACCAATTATAGTTTCTGTGAGGGAAGTCGTTAATATATATACGACGTTTCATATTTCCCCCGACACACACTAGCCCTGCCAAGAATACGGCAGGGTTTTTCTGTATGGTGCGCTTGTGAGCAACAATGAGCGGCTTAAGCTGGGAGTTCGCTAAAGGCTACGGGTTGGAACCCAGCATTAGCAGCTTGTGCGTTATCTGCTGCGTCAAAATCAGCTTTAACTTGTGCAACCACAGCTGCAGCGAATGACCCACGAGTGTATCCCCAGTCACTCAACTGGTGGTCAGAGAGGTAAGCGGCTGTACGGTTTGCGGCACTTGAGGCTTGGGACAGTATGATCGCTCTGTAGATTTTAGTGAGCATTTTAATCTCCTTGGTTTCTTGAGCGCGTCTATCCAAGGTTATAGACTTTCACATCATACAATGCGGAATTCCCGATATGCACTCAGCACAGGGCTGCCTATTGGTATAGTTTTCGCATCAATCCTAGAGGATCATCCACCCATCCCATTGAATAACAATAGTTAACCACCCCAATGCTATGATTGTCGTTCCCACGAGGGGATAAAGCCAGGGATGTGGCCTTTTAGCTTAGGAAGCATTATCAGGAGTTTAGTCCTTTGGCCTCGCCGTGGGCTTTAATTTCCACTTTGGGGGTACGTTAATCTAGGCGTGTCCATTTTTGCCCTCGACACAAAATCACTGCCACGCATCCGCTAACGGTAAGCACATCTTCATCAAGTATCATATGTGATCTATAGGTTTTATCGGTATCGGGCGCCCAGATTGTACCACCATTATATTTACCATTACCTTTAATTTTCATATCGTTGATGATGTTACGGCCAATTATCGAACGATTGTCATTACCTACGACTTCTGTGATTATTCCGCATAAATTATTTTCACACGGCATGATTTTGACATGGATGTACCCACCCGTTTCTCCAGGTTCTGACTTCCAAACACCAAGCGCGGGTTCTGTCACTGCCGACGTCGCCCATACCAGACCAATTGCAGTCAAAATTGTTAAAAGATGTCGCATTACTATACCCCCTTGCAACTTGGTTACATGGATATGCTAGCTAAGCTGACGTTAAATACAACTACCAGATTGAAATACGTCTTAATAGCTGGCCTCAGCCCTGAGACAGCGGTAGTCTCATTAGGTCCCAAATCATATGAGCCCAGAGGCGTGCAAGATGCTTATCGGATATGCCAGAACGAGCACCACAGACCAGCAAGCAGGGTTTGACGCACAGCTCGTCGCGTTAGAAACTTACGGCTGTGTACGTACATTCAAAGAGCAGGTATCAACCATAGCCACAAGGGGTGAACTCGACAGAGCTATTGATATGCTCCGTGAGGGTGACAAGTTGGTCGTTACCAAACTAGACCGTCCGGCGCGTAACGTGATGCACATGGGTGAGCTATTACAGCAGATTGAAGCCCGAGGTGCTGGCTTGGTCATCCTGTCGCTGGCTCGTGAGACCGATGATACTACGACAGCGACAGGCAAACTGATCCTTTACATCATGGTATCTGTCACACCGTTCGAGCGTAAGATGATGAAAGAGCGTCAGGTCGAGGGCATCAAGAGGGCGAAGGCTGAGGGTAAGTATAAGGGTCGTATTCCGACAGCGATGCGACAGGCAGACAAAGTTAAAAATTGGTGTGCAGCGTGTGCAGGTTCAGGAGCAGCTTGGGATAAGCAAGGCGTCCTACGATCGGTGCTTCGGTGGGTAACACCATGAGCGTGAAGTACAAACGGCTTCTGAACGTTCCACGGTATGGAAAGCGACAACCTTACAGCGCGTGAAAGTAGGTTGGAGCAACCAAACGACTTC